>OGUP01001188.1_pt1 | contig 15169 bp, 10 predicted proteins | sample 1553661 | NCBI WGS metagenome assembly OGUP01 (sample SAMEA2580026, study PRJEB22360) | human gut metagenome | biome: human gut; feature: human-associated habitat; material: faeces | place: Denmark | collected 2008/2010
CGCATCTTTTTCGACAAGCCCGTCCGCCAGGTAGCGGTAGACGGAGAAGCCTATTTCGATGTGGCCAAAGATAAGAAAAGGCCTTTTATCGTGGAAACGGGCAAATGTAATATGGAAGTACTGGGAACAAAATTTAATGTGGAAGGCTATTCCGATAAAGACGATTTCGAGGTTACGTTGATGGAAGGAAGTGTGCGAGTTGCCTCCCGTATCGGTCTGGGGGATACATTGATGTTGAAGCCGGACAGCAAAGCTTGCCTGCAAAAGGACGGCAGGCTGAAAGTCATTCCGGTTGACGATTACAATCCCTATCGTTGGAAAGAAGGACTGATATGTTTTCGGAACGAATCATTTCTCTCGATCATGAGTGATCTGGAGAAATATTTCGGAGTCAGCATAGTTGTTGAGAATAAGAATGTATTGAAATACTATTTCACGGGAAAGTTCAGGCAAGCAGACGGTATCGACTATGCGTTGAGGGTATTGCAGAGGGATATTCGTTTCAAGTATGAACGGGACGATGAAAATCAGATTATTTATATTAGGTGAACACAAGTAATAGAAGAACAGAAATAAAAAACACAATAATTAGTATTAACCTTATAAAATAAAAGGAAACATGAAAACAGGCAGTCAAGAACAGAAAAATGCCGGCAAGCGCTGGGGGGCATTTGCCGGCATTCCAATCAACACAATTTTAATTCATTGTATTAACTTCAAATCAGTTACAAAGGTATGAAAAAAAACTTTTTGTCGGGGGGATATTATCCGAAAACTCCGTCAGGTAAAAAAATCTTGAGAACTATGCGAATATCCACATTCCTTTTGGGAGCCTGCGTATTCTGTTCGTATGCTGAAGATTCACATTCGCAGAATGCCCGGGTTAGTATTAACAAGAACAATTCTCAGTTAGAGGAAATTCTAAATGAGATTGAAAGTCAGACAGATAACCAGGTAGATGTTAACCGGAAAGTTTCGGTAAAGGCGAAAACGAAACCTGTTTCAGAGGTATTGGATAACCTGTTCAAGAATGCGGGTATCGAATATGAAATGGAAGGAACTCATATTATTTTGTCTTCGAAAAGCCGGAATGCAATCGCTGCCGCTCAACAGCAGACACATGTCTTAACCGGTCGGATTGTCGATAATAACGGCGAAGCGATCATTGGAGCGAACGTGGTGGGGAAAGGTACTACAAATGGTACGGTTACCGATATAGATGGTAATTTCTCTATCGAGGCCGATCCTAATTCGGTTTTGAATATTTCTTATATTGGTTACCTGTCAAAGGAGATCGTTGTCGGTAACCAAAAAACAATCAATGTCGTATTATTGGAAGATACGAAAACGCTGGATGAAGTTGTCGTGATCGGTTACGGTACGCAGAAAAAGGCGGACTTGACCGGTTCTGTAGCTAACGTGAGCACAGATGATTTGAATACACAGAGCAACACTACTATCGGGCAGGCCTTGCAAGGTAAGATTGCCGGTGTGGATATCGTTTCGCAGGGTGGTGCGCCGGGCGGTAGTACCCGTGTCATGGTCCGTGGTATCGGAACGTTGAACAATTCTTCTCCTTTGTATATCGTGGACGGTATGTATATGAGTGGAATCGATCATATCAATCCGAACGATATTGCCAGTATCGATGTGTTGAAAGATGCTTCTTCGGCTGCTATCTATGGTTCGCGTGCAGCTAACGGCGTCGTTATAGTAACGACAAAAGAGGGAAGCAATACGGAAGGGAAACCGATTATCGATCTATCGGCCAATGTCGGCGTCAGTTCGCCTTCCAAATATCTGGATTTATTGGATGCTGCAGGCTGGGCGGAAGTGACGACCGTTTCCAGAAGGGCTGCCGGATTGAGTCCGCTCGAAATGGCACAGGATTTGGCTTCAAAACCGGATAATGACTGGCAGGACTTGATGTTTGGTCCGGCATTGATGCAAAACTATGCGCTTTCTGTGAAGGGAGGAGGTAAATATTCCACCTACTATAATAGTGTGGGGTATACGAATCAGGACGGCGTGATGAAAGGCACGAACTACCAGCGTTACACGTTGCAGAGCAAACAGGATTTCAAGAAGGGTATTTTCCAGGCTGGGACAAATGTCGTGTTGACTTATGATCAAAGCAATCCTTTATATTCGGTCATTAGAGGGGGAATGGTCGGACATACGTTGCAGGCTATTCCGACATGGGAACAATATGATGAAAACCGGACAGGTGGATATGGTGGCTTGTACGGAGACGTTGTGAATTTGACTCATCCGTTAGGTATGGTGGACGATAATTTAATGAAGAGATATAGTGATAATGTAAAAATATTTGCAAAAAAGACAGATTTTTAAAAAAAGAGAAATCTGTCTTTTTTGTAGAATTGTTATAGTTGACGGATGAACGTAGCCAAAATTCATTCCAGATTGCCTGCGGCAATGGAATTTTGGCTTGTATGTCTCGGGATAGTAGTGTGTGAACAGTAACGTCGGATTCTTTTATAATAAAGGTAAAGAATTTTTGACATTGCGAAAAATTATAGTTTGTTATATACTGATTTTTTGGCAGTATTGAGAATGTGACATCTGTCTGAGTTTGTCTGGAGGAGAGAAAAAAGTTATGCCTATTGGAATAATTATCAATGCATTATCCATAGTTATCGGCGGAATCCTGGGTGCTTTTGTGGGGCACAAATTAAGTCCAAAATTCAAAGAGGATATTACTCTTGTATTCGGGGTATGCTCTATGGGAATGGGAATCAGCACCATCGGTCTGATGGAAAATATGCCGGCGGTTATTTTTTCTGTTGTGATCGGTACGGGAATCGGACTTGCGATTCATCTTGGAGAAAGGATTAATGCCGGTGCCGGTGTTATGCAGCGTGTGATCGGCAAATTTATCAAGAATTCAAATTCAGAGCTTTCTGAGGATGAGTTTATGAATACACTGGTGACGATCATCGTATTATTCTGTGCAAGCGGAACAGGAATCTATGGCTCTATCGTATCCGGAATGAGCGGGGATCATTCAGTGCTGATCTCCAAATCTATTCTGGATTTATTTACAGCAGCTATTTTTGCCTGCAGCCTGGGAATGGTAGTGTGTATGATCGCCATTCCGCAGGTGATTATTTTCCTGATCCTGTTCTTTGCAGCAACGGCGATTTTTCCGCTGACTACGCCGGGCATGATCAATGACTTTAAAGCCTGCGGAGGTTTCCTGATGCTTGCAACCGGTTTTCGTATGGTAAAACTGAAGAACTTTCCGACTGCGGACATGATACCGGCGATGGTGCTGATCATGCCTATGTCATGGTTCTGGGTGAATTATATATTGCCGTTAGTATCATAAGTTAAGCTGGCAGATTTTCATTTCTGAGTTCAGAAACGGAGATCTGCTTCTTTTTAGGTCAATTACAATCAAAATTATAGATGACTGTAATGGCGCTTATAAAAAACTAACCAATAGTTAATAGAAAATTTCTTCCTGATATTGTATTGTAAATATATAATAAATCTGAAAAAAATATCAGGTGTATCAAAAGTATTTCCTGATATTTGCCTGAAACTATAATGGCACATCAAGAGAGGAGGAGATTTTTATGAGTATGAAAAATCGATTTGCAGGAAAATGTAGAAGTTATCTGGTATTTTTTCTTCTGGCGGCATTTGCGGCACTTTTATTTTTCCCAAGGGTAGCATCGGCTGCTGCCAAGCCAACTGCCAAACAGCTTAAAGTAACCTACAGAGGATTCGAATATGACAATGATACAGCAAAGTTATATCTGAAGCTGAGTCTGAAAAATACTTCGAGTTACACGATTACAAAAGTGAAGATGGGATATGAGATACCTATTATGGAGGATGGAACCATAACCCAGACCTTCAGTGTAACGATCAATCCCGGAAAGACAGTGAATAAGACGGTTTATATTGGAAAAATGACTCAGCAGCCATATAAAGCGCCGAAGGTAAAATGCTTATCGTTCTGGTATAAGTCAGCGATACCTAAGCTAAACCAGCTCAAAGTCAGCTACAAGGGATATGAGTACAATCCGAACACAGGAGAGCTGTATATAACTGCCCGTATGCAGAACACTTCCAGTTATACGATTACAAAGGTAACGATGTATTTTGAGATACCACTGGATGAAACTGCAACACCGACCAAAACCTACAATGTAAATATTCCGGCCGGAAAGACAAAAAATTACAGGTTTAAAATCGGAAGGATGGCAGATGCTCCGGATGGAAAGGTACTGGTGAAATGTAAGAAATTCTGGTATAAGAAATAACAAATGAAATTGTGATATCAGACAGGCAGCCATTGTGAGATACTCTAAACAGTACCGCAATGGCTGCTGTTTTGTTATGCTTAGGAAATTACGTCGGAATTGTTATAATTAGGTACATTTTAGCATAAATAATTCCTGTCTGAAATAAAAATTGCTGTTATTATTTCTGGCTTAGTCGGGCTCGAAGTGGCAGTAACTCCTGCTTTACGTTACAAATGTTTCATGTTATCATTATCTAAAATCAGGGAAGCTGTTTTTCGGGGAATTTTTTAACCGAATGCGGATTGCGAATATCCGTTTGACTTGCAAAATCTGGTAATGAAGGAGGATGAAAAATATGCGGAACAGAAAGAAACTGCCAATTGGAATAGATAGTTTTGAAAAAATAATCCGGCATAATTTTTACTATGTGGATAAAACAGAAATGATAACAGAACTTCTTCATAACTGGGGAGAAGTGAATCTGTTTACACGTCCTCGCCGTTTTGGAAAATCTCTGAATATGAATATGCTGCAGTCATTTCTGGAAATCGGATGTGATAAATCGCTGTTTAATGGACTGAAGGTATCCCGTGAAAAAGAACTGTGTGAAGAATATATGGGAAAGTTTCCGGTAATTTCGCTTACATTGAAGAATGTGGAGGGATTAAATTTTGAGTCAGCCCGGAAATCGCTGAAGAATACTCTGGGAATGGAGGCGTGGAGACTTAGTGCTCTGGCAGAGAGCAGCCGCCTTACAGAGGAAGAAAAAAACTCTTATAAAGCATTGACTGTCGTTGATGATCATGGCGATTTCAAAATGTCTGATGCCACAATGGAGAAGGCGCTGCTTATATTAACTGTATTACTGGAGAAACATTATGGAAAAAAAGCGGTTCTTTTGATTGATGAGTATGATGTGCCATTAGATAAAGCGTTCCAGTATGGATATTATGACGAGATGGTATCTTTGATCAGAAACATGTTTGGAAATGTTTTGAAGACAAATTCGAGCCTGTTTTTTGCAGTACTTACGGGATGCCTGAGAATTGCGAAGGAAAGCATTTTTACAGGATTAAATAATTTTAATGTTTTTTCGATTACGAGTGTACAGTTTGATGAGTTCTTTGGATTTACAGATGATGAGGTCGCAGAAATGCTGAAATATTTTGGGCTTTCTGACTACCATGAAACAATCAGGGAATGGTATGATGGTTATCAGTTTGGAAAGAAAGCAGTGTATTGTCCCTGGGATGTGATCAGTTATTGCAGAAATTTATGTGCAGATTCTGATGCGATACCAGAAGATTTCTGGTCTAATACCAGCAGCAACAGCATTGTGAGTCGTTTTATAGATAAAGCGAATAAACAGACGAGAGATGAAATCGAAAACCTGATTTCGGGAGAAACGGTTATAAAAGAAATAAAACAGGAACTGACATATAATGAACTGGATAAATCCATTGAGAATCTTTGGAGTATACTTTTTACAACAGGGTATCTAACACAACGTGAAAGAATAGACAGCAGAAAGTTACGTCTGGCAATTCCTAACAGAGAAATTAAAGAATTGTTTGAACTTCAGATCAGGGAATGGTTTCAGGAAAAGTCATCTGAGGATGTAAAGAAGCTTGATAAATTATGCATGGCTTTTCCAGATGGAGATGCAGAAACGATAGAAGATTTGTTTAACGACTATTTATGGAATACAATCAGTATTCGGGATACGGCAGTTAAGGGAAGAAAAGAAAATTTTTATCATGGAGTTTTGCTGGGGCTGCTAAGTCATATGGAGAACTGGGCTGTCTGGTCGAATATAGAATCTGGTGAAGGTTATTGTGATATTTTACTGGAAGTTCCGGAGAATCGTGTCGGAGTGGTGATCGAGATGAAATATGCTCAGGAAGATAGAATGGAGGCAGCTTGTACAGAAGCTCTGAAACAGATTGAACAACGTCAGTATGCTGCAAGGTTAAAGAGTGACGGGATGAAGAATATTGTAAATTATGGCATTGCCTGTTATCGGAAACATTGTAAAGTTAAGATTGGGAAAGAAAATTCTTAATCTAAGAAGATATCTTAATAAGAAAACAGCTCTGCTGTTCTGAAATTACAGCTCCTCTCAGTGATTATTATTTGTGATACTGAGGGGAGCTTTTTATATCATAGAAGATCATTCTGCAATGTTTCTGTGATGTAACAGTCTTTTGGACAGGATTCTTTCTTACGTATTCCTTGTTGGAATAATCCATGTGAAAAGAAGAATTGCGAAGGAAATAGGAAATAAAATGAAAGTTTCTATCGGATAAACGTTTTATTATATCAGTTCCAACCTGTAAACTGTAGGCAGAAATAGTATATCAGTAGGTGAGAAAGCCATTTTACGTATATTTTTGCTACAACCCTAACGCAACTCAGCAATCCTGCTGACTGCCACGTAGATTTCCTGGATTTTATACCAGGTTGGATAGTCTACAATCCCTGTCTGGTCCAGACCGAAAATGCTCTGGAAAATCCTGACGGAATTTTGGGTCTCAGGTCCGTAAATTCCATCTGCGGTGACAACAGGGACAGCAGGATAGGCCTCAGCAATTGTATTTAACTGTTCCTGAATCTGTCTCACCTTATTTCCGGATGCACCGATATCCAGATCATATCCTGGCCAGGAGGAAGGAATCCCGGAGATTGCTTCCGCCACATTGATATACATATCATTTCCGTAAAAAGTCCGTAGGATTTCAATGGCAGAGTATCCCTGATCGCCCAGTGCTTTGCTTCCCCATTGTGTCATCCATCCTCTGTTTCGACATTGTACCTGTTTGCCGTCACAGTACTGGGTAAGGATTGGCTGACGTACATTTGGCCTGGAAAGATAATTCTCGAATAATTCATCTACAATGCGGTCAATGCTGGCAAAGATATTCCTGCCATAGATCCATTTGTGATCATAGGCAGTGGAGGAAGTGATCGTAAAGTCATAACCTTTGTTCCGGTACCATTCCGTATAAACCCTGTTCAGAGTAAAAGACATGATAGCCAGAATATTTGCCCGGATGGTGTCGTCGGGCCAGGTGGCATAGATTTCGCTGCTGGCTACATTTTTGATGTAATCTTTGTAGCGTACATAATAATTGCCTGCAGCGGAATCGTTGACAGGCCCATCGTGTACCACTATATATTCAGGGACAACGACCTTGCTTAATACGATTTCGCCGTTTTCGTTTATTGGTTTTATCTCGGCTTCTTCGATTTTGGGAGGATATTCATAGAACAACGTATGCGGAGGAATTACAATTCTCTGGAAAGTTTCGCTGGATTCCATGACATTCAGCGTTGTTGGCTGTCTGGATAAAGTATCTGCTAATACCTGGCTTCCTGCGATTTCTTTGGGTTCAAAGCCTTCTGCTTCGATCTGAATGGTATATTCTGAGTATGGCTGCTGTTCAACCGGTTCCATACTATATTCCAGAGGTGGAGTCTTAAGTTCAATGACAGGAGTGCGTCCGGAGGAATCTGTTGCCACTTCTTCAATGGTACTGTCGGGTGCTCCTGTGTAGGAGATTCTGACGCGTGCGTTTTCTATGGGACGATTGTTCAGCCGGTCTGATACGGTAACCTGATATTGTCCTGTATCTATATTTTCCTGCTGCATCTGCATATGATAAAAAGCCATACAAGCTCCTGTAGATAATGCTTTCCTGATAAATTATGCAGGGGATCGGAAAATGGTTACCTGAGAAAAGAATTATTGTAGAAAAAAGAATAAAAAAATAAGGCACCATGACTTCTCATAGTTCCTCATTCTTTAAATGCGGAAGATGGGACTTGAACCCACACGAGCGCAATGCTCACAAGATCCTTAGTCTTGCTCGTCTGCCAGTTCCGACACTTCCGCATATCGCATTTTCATGGGATTCTTTTGATCTCCCTCGCGACAAGTGATACTATATCAAATGTAAAAGCTAATGTCAACACCTTTTTGAAAAAAATATAAAAAAATTTCAATTTTTTTTTGAAAAAAAGAGGAATTTGAAATTTTATGTAGAATATAATTAATAAGAGGTATTTTGTCAGCTTGTGGAGGTATCGCTTATGAATATCAGAGAAAGCATGGAACAGCGTGAACAAAAGATGCTCAGTCCTTATGCTGCTTTGAGTCTTTGTTCCAGAGGCAGAGAGCGGCAGGAGGAAGAATGCGATGTACGGACTGTCTATCAGAGAGACAGGGACAGGATCCTTCATAGTAAAGCTTTTCGCAGGATGAAGGATAAGACACAGGTTTTTGTGGCACCCCAGGGTGACCATTACAGGACCAGACTGACACATACTCTTGAGGTATCACAGATTGCCAGAACAATAGCGAAGGCACTGAGACTGAATGAAGATCTTGTAGAAGCGATCGCACTTGGACATGACCTGGGACATACTCCTTTTGGACATGCAGGTGAGAGGGCTCTTGATGCAGTGAATCCGGATGGCTTTGCCCACTATAAACAGAGCGTCAGGGTTGCACAGATACTGGAGAAGAACGGCGAAGGGTTGAATCTCACATGGGAGGTCCGGGATGGTATCCTGAATCACAGAACCAGTGGGAATCCGTCTACTCTCGAAGGACAGGTAGTAAGACTTTCGGACAAGATCGCCTATATTCATCATGATATGGATGATGCACAGCGGGCGGGGATTATTTCTGAGGATGATATTCCGGTCACGCTTCGGATGCTGCTCGGTTATACAACCAGAGAGCGGCTCAATACATTTGTTCATGATGTGATAGAGAACAGTCTTGAGCAGGATACCATAAAGATGTCAGCAGAGATCTACGAGGCAATGATGGATCTGCGGGCTCTCATGTTTCAGAATGTATATGAGAATCCGGCAGCCCATAAGGAAGAGGAAAAGGTAGTGAAGATGCTGACGGAGTTATATGAATATTATGTCGAACACCCGGAAGCAATGTCAACAGAATACAGGGAGCTGATCGTGCGTGGAGAGAAGAAGGAACAGGCAGTATGTGACTATCTCTCAGGAATGACAGACCAGTATTCTATAAGGAAATTCCGGGAGATTTACATACCAAAAGCATGGGAAGTCTATTAATCAATCAAGAAGGAGGACGAAGCATGCGTTATTCAGACGATATCATTGAAGAAGTCAGGATGAAGAATGATATTGTAGATGTTGTATCCCAGTATGTGAAGCTGAACAAAAGAGGAAGTACCTATTTTGGACTTTGTCCGTTTCATAATGAGAAAACTCCCTCTTTTTCGGTAACACCGGCGAAGCAGATGTATTACTGCTTTGGATGCGGAGCAGGCGGGAATGTATTTAATTTTGTGATGGAATATGAGAATTATACCTTTGGGGAGGCACTGAAGCATCTGGCAGACAGGGCAGGGGTGCAGCTTCCGAAGATTGAATATTCCGGAGAAGCAAAGAAGAAAGCAGAACGTCGGGCTGCCCTTCTGGAGATCAATAAGCTTGCAGCAGGATATTTCTATTATCAGCTGCGTCGTGAGAGTGGCAGACAGGCACATGAATATCTGACAGGCAGAGGACTCAGTGAGGAGACGATCAGGAAGTTTGGCCTGGGATATTCGGATAAGTACAGTGACGATCTGTACAAATATCTGAAGTCAAAGAATTACAGTGACGAACTGCTGCGGGATTCCGGCCTGTTCAATGTGGATGAACGCAGGGGAATGTATGACAAGTTCTGGAACAGGGTTATTTTCCCGATCATGGATGTGAATAACCGCGTGATCGGATTTGGAGGCAGAGTGATGGGTGACGGAAAGCCGAAGTACCTGAACTCGCCGGAGACTACGATCTTTGATAAAAGCCGGAATCTGTACGGGCTGAATGTTGCAAGAACCACGAGAAAAAATTATCTGATCCTGTGTGAAGGATATATGGATGTGATATCCATGCATCAGGCAGGGTTTACCAATGCGGTGGCATCGCTGGGAACGGCACTTACTTCCGGACATGCAAGTCTGCTGAAGCGTTACACTCAGGAGGTATTGCTTCTGTATGACAGTGATGATGCAGGCGTGAGGGCTGCCCTTCGTGCCATTCCGATCCTGAGGGAAGCAGGTGTTTCTTCGAGAGTGGTAAATCTTAAGCCGCATAAAGATCCGGATGAATTTATCAAGGCACTTGGAGCGGAAGAGTTTGAGAAACGTCTGGAGCAGGCTATGGACAGCTTTATGTTCCGCATACATATGGCAGAGCGGGAATTTCCAATGGAGGAACCCCAGGGACAGAACCGTTTCTTTGAGCGGTGTGCGCAGATGCTTCTGGAGCTTTCCGATGAACTGGAGAGAAATCTTTATATAGAAGCAATCGTAAAGGATTACAGAAGCAGTGGGATCAGTGTGGAGAATCTGAAAAAGAGAGTCGGAGCTCTTGCGATGAAGGGAACTCCGGCAGAGCAGAGAATTCAGCCTAAACCTGTGGGAGCAGGTCAGCAAAAGAAGAAGGAGAGTGCAGCAGAGAAAGCACAGAAGCTGATGCTTACCTGGCTGGTAACTTATCCGGGCATATTTGACACAGTGGAAAAATATATCCAGCCTTCAGATTTCGTGGTTCCTCTGTACAGGCAGGTGGCAGAGATGCTTTACCAGCAGCACAGGGATGGCGATGTGAATCCTGCAAGGCTGATGAATGCTTTCATTGACAGTGAAGAGCAGAGAGAGGTTTCATCCCTTTTTAATGCAACGATCCATCTGGAGACTCCGGAGGAACAGAACCGGGCTTTCTCGGATGCTGTGATCAGGATTAAGGATGAGAGTCTGAAAGAGAGAAACAGAACCTGGGATCCCACAGATATACAGGGACTGCAGGAACTTGTAAAAGCAAAGAAAGAACTGGAAGAGCTTGGAAGAAAGCGGCAGCAGCTGCATATTTCTTTCGAATAAGGATAAAATATAAACACTATATGGAGGTATAGAGCACATATGGAAATGAATATGGGTAAATTCAGTGAAAAACTGGTAGAACTTCTGGAGCTTGCCAAGAAGAAAAAGAATGTACTGGAATACCAGGAAATCAATGACTTCTTTAAGGATCAGCCACTGGGAGTTGAACAGATGGAGAAAGTATTTGACTTTCTGGAAGCCAGTGGAGTGGATGTGCTTAGGATTACAGACAGTAATGCAGATGATATGATCCTGGATGATGACGATGCAGACATTGATAAGCTGGATGAAGAAGAGATTGAGCTTGACAAGATCGATCTTTCTGTTCCTGAAGGTGTAAGCATCGAGGATCCGGTACGTATGTATCTGAAGGAAATTGGTAAGGTTCCGCTTCTTTCAGCAGAAGAGGAAATCGAACTTGCAAAGAGAATGGAGAATGGGGATGAGGCTGCCAAGAAACGTCTGGCAGAAGCAAACCTTCGTCTTGTTGTCAGCATTGCAAAGAGATATGTGGGACGTGGAATGCTTTTCCTTGACCTGATCCAGGAAGGTAACTTAGGTCTGATCAAAGCGGTTGAGAAATTTGATTACCGCAAGGGTTATAAATTCAGTACCTATGCTACATGGTGGATCCGTCAGGCGATCACCAGAGCAATCGCAGACCAGGCACGTACCATCCGTATTCCGGTGCATATGGTTGAGACTATTAACAAACTGATCCGCGTTTCCCGTCAGTTACTGCAGGAGCTTGGACGTGAACCTACGCCGGAAGAAATTGCAAAAGAGATGGATATGTCTGTAGAGCGTGTACGTGAGATCCTTAAGATCTCCCAGGAGCCGGTATCTCTGGAAACTCCTATCGGTGAGGAGGAAGATAGTCATCTTGGCGATTTCATCCAGGATGATAATGTTCCGGTACCTGCAGATGCAGCTGCATTTACACTTCTGAAGGAGCAGCTGGTAGAAGTCTTAAGTACGCTTACTGACCGTGAACAGAAGGTTCTCCGCCTCCGTTTCGGTCTGGACGACGGACGTGCCAGAACTCTGGAGGAAGTTGGTAAAGAGTTTAACGTTACAAGAGAGCGTATCCGTCAGATCGAAGCGAAAGCTCTGCGTAAACTGCGTCATCCCAGCCGCAGCCGCAAGCTGAAGGATTACCTTGACTGATAAAAATATATCCGTACAGCTTTCCATGCGTCTTCGTGCCATTGCCGGTATGGTAACAAAAGGAAACCGGCTGGCAGACGTAGGATGTGACCATGGCTATCTGTCTATCTATCTTGTTGGTGAAAGAATAGTTCCGTCAGCCATTGCCATGGATGTACGTCCGGGACCGCTTTCAAGAGCCAGGGAGAATATTTCCCGCTATGGCCTTGAAGATTACATAGAGACCCGTTTGAGCGACGGGCTTGCGAAGCTTGAGCCGGGAGAAGGTGATACCCTGGTGATCGCGGGAATGGGCGGTCCTCTGATGGAAAGGATATTAAATGAGGGAGCGAAGGTCCGGGAGGGGTTTCAGGAACTGATCCTGCAGCCTCAGTCGGACCTTCCTCATTTCCGGCATTTTCTTTCTGAGATCGGCTGGGAGATCGTAAGGGAAGAAATGATAAAAGAAGACGGAAAATTTTATCCTATGATGAAAGCGGTACGTAACAATGCGGGAGAAAAGACTGTTTACACAGAGGAAGAGGCCTGGTTTGGACCTCTCCTTCTGAAAAAATGTCACCCGGTCCTTAAAGAGTATCTTCTCCGGGAGGAAATGATTCGTAAGAAAATACTTGCCGGTCTTTCCGGGGCAGAGTCTGTTTCCGCAAAAACTCGTCTGGCAGAAGTAAAGGAGGAAATGGAGCTGATCCATACAGCTCTGAAACGATATGAAAGCATATGAACTGATCGAATGGCTGAATGAGCACCATCCGCAAAAATTTGCGGAGGACTGGGATAATGTGGGACTGCTGGTGGGAGATGACCAGAAAGAGATTTCCCATGTATTTCTTGCACTGGATCTTACGGAACCGGTGTTGGATGAGGCGGTGGCTGCTGGTGCGGATATGATCCTTACCCATCACCCAATGATCTTTTCTGGAATCAAAAAGATCAACAATCATACCTTTACCGGAAGAAAGATCCTCCGTCTGATAAAGGAGGATATCCCGTATTTTGCCATGCATACCAATTATGATGTGATCGGAATGGCAGATTTAAGCGCAGAGCATCTGAAGCTTCAGGATACAAGGGTGCTTACAGTTACCGATGGATCCGGGGAGCAGCCGGAGGGGTTCGGAAGAGTAGGAAAGCTTCCCCATGTTATGACTCTTGGTGAGTTTGGAAAATATGTAAAAGAATGCAATCATCTTCCGGATGTGCGGGTTTACGGTGATCTGGATCGGAAGATCGAGACTGTAGCAATCTGTACAGGAAGCGGAAAGAGTATGATCGGTGATGTAATGGCCGCCGGTGCGGATGTATATGTGACCGGAGATATTGATTATCATACTGCCATCGATACTATGGCAGATGGTCTGGCGATCGTAGATGCCGGACATTACGGTACGGAGTATATTTTTGCGGAAGCTATGGAGAAGGAACTGAATGCGGCATTCTCTGCGCTTAAGACAACCTGCGCCAGTGTGAAAAATCCATATACTGTTTTGTAAAAGCGGATTGCAAAAAGTGCTTGTATTCATGAATATGTAGTGGGATGGAATACGATTATCTGTTTCGGAAAAATGAATTGTGAAACACATGGCTGTCCGAAAAATCGGGCAGCTGTATAAATATATAAGCCTGTGGAGGGGATCGTTATGGAACAGACAATGATTAAAGTGACCATAAACGGAGAAACAAGGGAATACCCCAAAATGACACCGTATTCTGAGATCATAAGGGATTATGAGGGCAAAACAGAGTATCCGGTGATCCTTGTGACTGAGAACGGAAAGCTCCGTGAGCTTCACAAGAAGCTTCAGCATGACTGTACACTGGGATTTATAACCGCAAAGGACAGTGCCGGTCGAAAAACCTATCGGAGAAGTGCGATCTTTATTCTTTTGAAGGCAATTTTTGATGTAGCTGGAAAAGAGAATGTGGATCATGTTGTGATCCATTATTCTATTGGAAATGCTCTTTATTTTACCATGAAAGGCAGTGCAACCCTGGATCAGAAGCTTCTTGACCAGGTGAAAGTGCGGATGCGGGAGCTGGTAGATCAGAAAATTCCGATCTACAAACGCAGTGTCAGCACGGATGATGCCATTTCCATGTTTCACAGGCATCATATGTATGACAAAGAAAAACTGTTCTGTTACCGCCGTGTTTCCAGGGTAAATATTTACAGTCTGGAGAATTTTGAGGATTATTTTTACGGTTTTATGGCACCGGATACCAGTTATGTGCAGTATTTTGACCTGCAGCTTTATGACGAAGGTTTTGTACTGATCCTTCCGCGTCAGAAAACACCGGATGTTCTGGAGGATTTTGAGCCGCAGGATAAGATCTTTCATGTGCAGAAGGAATCGGAAGAATGGGGCGACAAGCTGGATGTTGCCACTGTGGGGGACCTCAATGACCGGATCACCAGAGAGGGTGTTCAGAGCCTGATGCTGATCCAGGAGGCGCTTCACGAGGCGAAGATTTCTTCCATTGCCGAGGAGATCCAGAGAAGAGGAAATGTGAAGTTTGTAATGATCGCAGGTCCTTCTTCTTCAGGAAAGACCAGTTTTTCCCACAGGTTGTCCATTCAGCTTGCAGCTCATGGCCTGAAGCCTCACCCCATCGGTGTGGATAATTATTTCGTGAACCGAGAGCATACCCCGCTTGATGAATTCGGGGAAAAGAATTTTGAGTGCCTGGAAGCCATTGATATCAAGCAGTTTAATGAGGATATGCTGAATCTTCTTGCTGGAAAGAAAGTGGATCTTCCTACTTTTAATTTTAAGACCGGATACAGGGAATACCGGGGAGATCAACTTCAGCTTG
>OGUP01001200.1_pt1 | contig 15089 bp, 8 predicted proteins | sample 1553661 | NCBI WGS metagenome assembly OGUP01 (sample SAMEA2580026, study PRJEB22360) | human gut metagenome | biome: human gut; feature: human-associated habitat; material: faeces | place: Denmark | collected 2008/2010
TTCTTTCTTACCGGTTACATATTCATAAATTAACGATTTTTTATATTCTTCAAGTGTTGCGATTTGGTATTCGTAATTTTGTAAAAGAGCGTCAATTTCGGAACATTTGGAGTCAAGGTAATCGGCGATAGTTAACATTTCTTGCTGAGATGGAACAGCAACCTTTATTTCTCCAAGTTCTTCTTGGTTTATCTTTGGCATTTTCACTCTATCTTGAATAATAAGGCTTACTTGTGATACAAAATAAGTAGATAACATTGAATATACCATAAAAAGGGTTGGAAGCTTTGATTCTATAGGATACATATCCGCGCTACATAATCCATCAAAAGGCGCAACTGTCAATTTATTAAGATTAGGACGTATCTTAGAATATAATATCTGACCACGATAAAATAAATGATTTCCACTGATAACTCCGGATTCCTCTACGGTTTGATGTGATAACAACCTTCCTGTATCTTTCTCAATATTATCTGGAGCAATTTGAGGATATTTCATATATTTGTCTGGCTGTACCAAATTAGATTTAATTGAAGCTATATGCTTAAATCGTACAACCTTCCATCCCTCAGGTATCTCCCCAATCCATTCAACCCCGGAATCCTTCATCTTCGCATCCTTATCCAGCCCCTTCGTCACCGCTTCTGTTATAACTGCTTTTTTATATTCTTTTGCCGATTCCATGCGGGCACGGAGATTTTCAATAAGGGTATCAATCTCGGAACATTTGGAGCCAAGGAAATCGGCGATGCGGTGTTGTTCCTTCAGATTTGGCAATACTATATTTAAATTCATAATACGAGACACACTCAGCCCAGGTTGCGCAGCAGTATCAAAAGCATATTGATTAAGGTTCATAGATTCAAGCATTCTAAAAAAATAATTTATAAATACATCATTTTTTAGAGTTACAATAACTGCATGGTCAGTTGCCCAGAATTTTCCATTGACTAAATGAACATTGCCTGCTAAAGCGCCTTGTCGTCCAATCAAAATATGATTGCCATTTTTATTATAGATTTTATAAAATCCTCGCAGTCCATTTCCGCCATAAACAGGATATTCGCCATTATCGCTTATATCTAATGCTGTTATATTATCTCCACTCTTCATCGTGCAATGATACTTAATTTTTGAGAACTCCCACCCCTCTGGCACTTCTCCAATCCACGGAATACCGGAATCGCGCATTTTTCTTTCTTTTTTTTCGCTGTTTTTTTCTTCCATATATGTTAAACGTCTCCTTGTTACGCTGTTTTCTTTAACTTCTTCTATACATATTACTTAAACAAGTTAATAACAATGTAAAAACGCAGTTTTTGCTACGGGTCAAGGGCAATCGACCTTGCCGTGGTGCGGGGTTGCTGCGTGCCAGTGACAACTCGCCGGACTTCCGGACTCGTTGACAAATGTACATTGGCACGCGTTTAGCAACGACCGGAGCGGCAGCGTAGACCGGAAGCCCTCCGCGAACATCTCACCCAAAAAGTCTTTTTTCAATCTCTCCGGCTTCTTTCACCAGCGCCGCCATCCTTGCCGCAACGTCTTCTAATTTTGCTTGCTTCTGGTATTTGTAAAAGCATCGGGTGAACGGTATTTCCGCGCCAGTCTTGATTACTGGCTTCTTCGCCGCCAGGTTTTCTTCAAAGAACCACTTAGCATCCGGGATGTGAGGCAGAATCTCACGCGCCATATAATCTTTAATGTCCTCGTCATATTTTACAATCTCAGTGTCTTTGGTGTCTTTGTCGTAAATGACTTCGCCTTTATTTTTGCCTTTCTTTTCTCTCTGTATTTCTGCATTTTTGTCCATCACAGATAAGGCATCGGCAATCTTGTCAACAAGTTTTGAATCAACATCCGACAGAACTTTGTTGATTACTGGCAAAAAGGCTTCCGGTGACATATACCTATCTTCTGATTTCGCCGCATTCAATGCATAAAGGATGCTGTCATACTGTTGTTTGGACTTTTTGAAGTCTTCCAGTTTTGTCCTCTCTTTTGCTGTCATATTTTCGCCTTTTTCTTCCAGCTCAAGGACTTTTGCTTCGTCGTAGAGTTTCGACAGTACGCCGCTCTGCATCAAGCGCTCAATACTTTCATCTGTAATCTCATACCGTCTCTGCAGCGGCTGCATTACGGTATACTCACGGTAAATGAATTCTGTATTGTTGTAAATCTTAGAGAACTCGTTTTCCTCAAAATCGCAATACAGTTTCGTGATAACCTCGCGGTCTTCCGGTGTAAACTCGTTCTTCTTGCTTCCAAGCGGTTTTCTTAATTTATGACAGATACCGGAAGCATCAATCAGCTGAATCTTGCCGATACGTTCCGGGCGTTTATTTTTAGACAGAATCCAGCAAAAACTGCTTATGCCGGTATTGTAAAACAAATCATTCGGCATCTGGATAATCGCTTCAACTAAATCATTCTTCAGCAGCCAGCGCCTAATCTGTGACTCACCTGACGCAGTCCCGCCGGTAAACAAAGGAGAACCGTTAGAGATGATTGCTGCACGTCCAACATGGTCATCCATCTTTGCGACTGCTGACTGTAAGAACAATAACTGAGAATCGCTTCCAGCCGGGAGGCCTGCTCCCCATCTGCTGTCATCTTTTGCGAACTCCGACTTGACCACATCTTCCTGACCTTGTTTCGCGTTATCTCCGCTCCACGGAGTACCGAACGGCGGATTTTCAATCAGAAACCGCATCTTTGTATCCGGAAAGCAATCATTCTTCAATGTATCTGTATGTTTAAAGTTTTCCGCGTTCTGCCCTTTGATGAGCATTTCAGCCTTACCGACTGCATAAGACGGCCCCATAAACTCCTGGCCAAACAATCTTACATCTGCTGAAGGATTATAGTGCTTCAGATATGTAAATGCAGTGGAGAGCATACCTCCAGTACCACAGGCCTGGTCACATACAGTAATGATTTTCTTATCATCAAAGATGTCATCACAGCCTTCTGACAGTAAGACAGAACATAGTAATTTGATGATATCCCCGCCAGTATAAAACTGTCCGGCGTCTACATTCTGATAAAACCTGCCAATCAGGTTTTCAAAGATATACCCCATCTTGATGCTGTCATATGTTTCCGGGTTAAGGTCAAGTTCCGAGAACGCCTTCACAACGGAAAACAGGCAGCCATCCTTATCCATTTTTTCAATATGTTTTTCAATCTCCAATTCATTCAGGATATCTTTAACGTTATCGGAAAATCCTGTAACATATGCATTGAAATTTTTTGCAATATTATCTGCATCGTTACACAATTCTCTTAAATCAAACTGGCTAGTATTGTAAAACTGAAATCCGGAAATCTTACACATGGCTTTATAAGGATATGTCGGCATCTTTTCAAACATATCAACAACAGCCTGTTTTGTCTTTTCCAGTGTACACTCAAATCTTCTGATGATTACCATCGGAATGATAACATCGCCATATTTATCCGGCATATAAGAGCCGCGGAGCTTATTGGCAATACTCCAAATAAAATTCGCCTCAGCGGTTACATCAACTGGAGCTTCGTCCCAAATAGCATTTAATCCCATATTGTTATTTTTCCTTTTCTATATATTTCTATATATTTTCCCGTACTTCGCAGTGTTTGATTTCTTATATTATATACACAGTATACCAGATTTCGCATATTTTTTGAGTTTTTTTGCGAGAAAAACAACAAAAAAAAGAAGCTTACGCTTCTTCCAGATTAATACGCCGCACCCTGTTCTTTAATTTATCATTTTCAACTTCCCAGTTCATTCCTGTGTATTTTACTGTCCTGGCATCATCACCGCCAAAGAACACTTTTGGCTTATTCATACGTTTTACATACGCATCAAACGTATGCTCCAAAATCATATCAGATATGCTTACCATTTTCGTCACTCCTATCTCCTGGTTCTTCCCCTCTTGCTTCTCATCTTTTTCTGCAGGCATCCTCTCTCATATTCCCCTGGCATTCCTTCACTCATATCTCTCGCTCTACTCCTTCATCTCTTCAACCCCTCCGTGTCTTCCAGGGAAAGACACACCCCGCGCCTTCGGCGCGTCCTTTCGGCGCCATGCGGCGCCTCGAACTCTGGTACTGACTTTTTTCTCGCTGGCTTCCATCCCTCTACTCCGTCTCTCCCGGACGCTCTGAAGGTTATCGCTGCCGCATACTCTTTTCCACGCTACGGCCGAGGGATTGTCGCTGCCGCCTAACGCGCCCTTAAGATATCCGCCGTCCTGCTTGCTCGAGGCGCTTACTTAAACCTTATCGGACGCCTTAAAAGTACTGCGTTTCGGGGGCGCTCGGCGCTGCCAATTCGCATTTACGGCATCGCCAGTATTTCCAAGCCTATGCGAAACCGCTGCTGCATCACCAGGCAGTCATTTCACGGTATCACCTAAGATTTATAAAGCCTTTACTGTACTACATCATTTCGCGATTTCGCTCCGGCTTTCCAATACCCTTTTATGTGCTGGCAGTTGTACTACATCCCGTTCTTCCGTTCCTGCCTTCATCACCTTTCGGGGGCGTTGGCCACCAATACACTTCTGGCGCCAGTAAATCTCAATCTTACCCATAAAGTTTCGTTCGCGGTGATGCAGTCCGGAACTGAGGTGCCGGAGCGAATTGGCATAGTTTCTCCTTTGCATCAGGCGCAGACTACCCCTATAGCGGGGCGTCCACGCGGAAGAAGAAAGAAACTATGTCAGATAAGATGTAGTCCGTCTACGTCGGGCCATCGCTCATCTGCGGTCTTGATAGTGTTATACCTGAATATAACCAGATGCACGGTTTAAGCATCTCTGCCATCACCTGACGTGGTCTAAGGCTGAACCTTATTGCACATCCCTCACATCATGACGTTTTCGTCAAGCATCCGTTCTCGTCAGCTCTAAAGCTGACTGTGCATTCGTGCCTGTAATCTAAGCTATGTAAGTTATTACGTTATTATTATATATTATTCAAATCAAAGTTAAGTTAAGTATTAAGGACTCTTGGATTACTCACGTACTCCCCCGCGTCCTACATTTAACCAGTACAACAACTTGTACCGTTAGCGCATACAACTACGCCTTAGGCTGAGGGCCTGAAACGCTCCACACCCTCTTTGGAAGCCACCAGCCCAAGACCAAAGCCGGTTTTCTAAGCTCCCTGCAATACTGTTTCCGCAATGCAACACTTAACGTTTTTTTAGCCAGCCGACACACCTAAGCCCCGGCGCTTGCTCCGCATTACTGCGGCATATGTCTCGTTCTCATCACGCTTCAGATTGCAGGCCTGGAACAATTGGGGCTACCGTGTCCTATACCGGTTCCGTCTTCTGTTCCGTCTCGATGTCAACTAATCGCAGGGTTCATACCCTGCTTCACCTTATCTGCATCCAGTGCCGAACAAACTCACTGTTTTGTATCTCTGAGCGCCCCCTTGGTAGGGGTGACACCTCTATATTCAATTTGACGCGATGCATTTCCACAGGCATCCTTTCGTACACTGCTTCTTTGTACAACACATCAACGCCACATCGTAATCTCTATGTAGGGATTACGGAGTTGATAGTTACACAGTAATCACCTCACGGCGTTTACTGCTTTTTGTTCTTTGTAGTCTTATGCCCCGGTTCTTCCGGAGTCGCTATCAAGAAGCCCCGAACGAGATTCAGACCCGCATACGAAGCTAAAACCGGAACGTTTAGCCATCAGACAATTTATCGTCAGTCGGATGTTTCCCGTTCTTCTTAATCTCATTTTTTTGTTACGCATTCAATATGCAAAATAATTTAAAAAGTGTAACGTTTTTTTAAATTATTCTTCAGCCATTTTTTTCTTAAATTTTCTGAAATCTTTTTGTGCTTTCCATCCAATTTTGATAATTTTTTTGATGTTTATTGAATTAGTACCTTTTTCCCTCGGTTTGAACGCGATTGGCTTAAATTTAACATTTTCGCCGTAATATACGAAAAATGTTGTCATCATAATGTTAGGAAGATTGAAATCCGGCTCCATATTGTAAAGATATTTTTTTACAACATCTGCTTTCATCAGTCTGAACGGTGCATTTGCATCCGGTACCTTAACACCGAAATACATTTTAAGCATCATGCATACCACCTTCTCCACGAAAGCACGGCTTCTTCCATCCTCTCTTCTTGTCCTGTGTCCAATCACGGCATCGTATTGCTCACGGATGTCCCAGAACCGGTCAAACTGTTCAGGCTTTGTCTGTCCATCGGAATCAGTCTGGAAGATATAGTCAGCACCGTTTTTGATAGCGTAATCATACAGGGCAATAACTTTTGGCCCATGCTGTCTGTCTGTTCCTTCAAGGATTTCCAGCTGCGGGTATTCGTTTTTCATCTCAACAAGAATCTCGTGTGTCTTATCACTGCTGCCGCTATCAGCTACGACAAGCCTGGAATTTGCTCCGGCAAGTTCTAATTTCGGATACCATGACGCCACAACATCCCTGATATTTTCTTCTTCGTTGTATGCCGGCATTACGATATATAAAGTATTATTTTTAGCCATATTTTTTCTCCTTTTGTTTGATACATACAATATGCTGAAATTTTCCAGAAAAAATAAAATCCTGCGGATTTTTTTTCGCAGGATTTTATCGACGGCTTACGCCGAGATTCCGGATTTTTGCTGTTCTTTCAGTTCGAACCTGATTTTCAGCTTTTCTTTCAACTCTTCCATGTTTTTCACGTAATATTTTTTCAGCAGCTGGTTCTTCACATCCTCAGTATCTACACTTTCAATAGAGAATCCGACTTTTTTACTTTCTTTTTTGGTCATTCCCCATTCCTCCGAAAGTGTATCGTAATAAATATTTCCGATTGATGTATTGCAGCAAATCCATTCGTTGTACATACGCACAGTGTCAAACTCTGTATAATATGCATAATTCAGCGTGCAGGCTTTTTTGTTATTCTCTGCTGCATATATCTTTTTGTATTTTTTTAAGCAGTATTTTAATGCTTCCCTGGTGTTTTCTATCGTAGACTTGTCGGGATAGTCTTCATCACATTTCTTTGTCATCTTTTTCATATCAAACTGGTTATTTTCTACAAGCGGAATCTGAAATTCCATGGCAATCTTATTAATATCTGATATCACTGCACATGTTCCATATGACACAATAACACCGTCATATTTATGAAGATACTCAGATACCTGTTTTACTGCTTTTTCATCAGAAAGCCCGCATTTCAGCTCTTCCGCAGTTACGTCAAGCTTCTTCAAGGTCTTCGCAGTTCTTCTTGTCATATCCTGTCTCAGGATATGTAGTTCATCAACGAGCTCCTGGCTCGCTTCTCCGTCAATCGTCGTATATGTTTCAATATCAATCTTGATATTTTTTCTGTCAGGCAGTCCGATTGCCCTGATAAAATTAACAGTTTTTGAATCTTCCATTATCTTCCATACGTTTTCTTTCGAATATTCGTTTGCCATTTTTGATAACCTCCTGCTTTTTGTATATTTACAATATGCCGAAAAAATATCTCCACGGTAACCGTGGAGATAAAATTTTTATGCTATCTGGCAGCCATCATCTGGCCTAAAGCAATCTCTGCTTTTCTTTTTCCTGCATCATATTCTTTTGTTTTGTGAACTTTTCCTTTCAGATTGAAGATAAGCCCTGACGAAATCATATCATACGCCGCTTCAACAGCATTTACCCCTTCTTTTTTGATTTCTTTTGTAAATTCTGCTCTCGCTTTCTGGGGTATGTATTTCAGGCAGACTTTTTCAACATCTTCAGGTGACGCTTCGGTATTGGCTGGATTCTGTAAATAACGTGACACTTTTTGGAATAATGTATCGGCGATGCACTCTGCTGATTTTGTATTGCGATGGTTAATCTCAATACTTTCAAGAGTATATGTCCTTCCATTAATTTTTGAAATAATGTCAATCTGGATTGACTTTCTTCCGGTGATGCTGTCTGATACCTTTAAAGCTAGTGAACTATTGTCAATATTACATGTAAATGTAAAGTTGACATTATTGGCTTTCTGTTGGTCAATATAGCCTGAAAAAGCTTTTGTCTTTTCTGCTTTTTTGCAAAGAGCATCCATGATGTCAATCGCATAAATCTGAGTCTGCTTATTTGCAGATTTGATGCCGACAAGGCTTGTATATTTATATGTTACATAGCTGTCCATAACTTCAAAAGGCCGTCTTGAAACGAAGGTCAAGTTTCTTGCATTTTTCATACGTCTGGCAAGACGTGCTACATCTTCATCTTCAGAAAACCTGCTCAGCACGATTGTACTTTTTGTATCATCCTCAGACTTTAACGGTTTACAGTAATCATTAATGACCCTGCCCTTCACATCTACTGTCGGAATATATCGGCAATTATCAATTTCATAAAAACATCCGATACGTTCCAGTCTTTTTGTTAGCTTTGCAGGCAGAACAGACATTTTCTGTTCATACTGTAATCCTGTATCTACCTCTGTTGCTAGAATGATAAGATTCTCTCCTCTCATCCGGTCAATCCGGCATATTTTTGCATTACGCAGATTTACTTTTGTATCGACAAAAGAATTCACATAATCCTCCCAAAAATCTTTGATTGCGTTCATATTAAAGTTTCGCATATAAAAAACTCCTTTCTTGTTTTGTTTTGCTTTTAATATGCCAATTTCAAAACAACAAGAAAAATACTGCACTTGATTTTTTTGTGTGAGGGTGCAGCACGTACAACAGCTGCCGCAAAGGAATATCGATATGATAAGTTTGATTCTGGCAAAAAAGATCCTTTCGCTGTTTTTGGTCATGGCTCTGGGCATTGTGCTGGTGCGCTGCGGCATCGTCCGCAGTCGGGACAGCAAGGTGCTCTCCATGATCTCACTGTATCTGGTCATGCCATGTGTGATCATCTCGTCGTTTCAGGTGAAGTATCAGCCCGAGATTCTGAACGGTCTGCTGCTGGCACTGGCTACGGCAGTGCTGCTGCATCTGGTGCTGATCGTGGTGGTCGGCTTTCTGGGCAAGGTGCTGAAACTGGATGGTGTAGAGGAAACCTCGCTGATCTATTCCAATGCAGGAAACCTTATTATTCCCATTGTGACAGCCATTCTGGGCAAGGAATGGGTCATTTACACCAGCGCATTTCTTTCGGTGCAGCTTTTTCTGCTGTGGAGCCATGCTAAAATGAAGCTCTGCGGAGAAAAAGGAATCGACCTGAAAAAGATTCTGACCAATATCAACATGATCGCCATTTTTGCTGGGGTGCTGCTGTTTCTGCTGCAGATCCAGTTGCCTGCACCTGTGCAGGATGCGGTGGATTCGATCAGCAGTATGGTTGGTCCAATGGGAATGCTGATACTCGGTATGCTGATCGCAGAAATGGACCTGAAAAAACTGATGAGCTATCACAGACTATGGTGGATCACACTGCTGCGTCTGGTGGGCATCCCGCTGATAGGAATCGTACTGTTGAAATACAGCAGCCTTGCAGCACTAGTGCCGGAGGGCAGAACAATACTGCTGGTTACACTGCTTGCCATCTGCACGCCGTCCGCGTCCACACTGACCCAGATGGCGCAGGTGTACGGCAAAGATGCAGACTACGCCAGCGCTATCAATGTGGTAACGACCCTGCTGTGTGTCGTCACGATGCCGCTGATGGTGGCACTGTACCAGATGTGAGTACGTGCGAACGCTCTGTAATTTTGGCACCCGCCCAGGCTGCGATCAAGAACCCCCGCAAGTAATTGCGTGAGCACTTGAGAGAGCACACATAAAACTTCATAAGTAAAATAAACCCGCCCCAGTTTCCGTAACAGGAAGTTGGGGCGGGTTTTGTTGCATCCAAAAATAAAAAGGAGACTTTTGAATCAGCTTGAAGTATTTGGCAAATGAGCTGTATGTGCTGTTGTGCTCGGTATACTGTTATTCGATAAGCTAGAAATAACCCCGCAGCCTAGCTCCCGCGTAATCTCCCCAAAAGCAATAAACCCAAACAAAGCACCGGGCTGCCATCCAGAAAATCTTCTGCACGGCAGCCCGGTGGCTTCGGGGCTTTTAATGCCCCTCTAAGGGGTTAATGTGGTATGATGTGAATTTCGGAAAAGGGGGAGAAAACGCGGTGAAAGAATGGAAACTCAGGGAGAAATCGTGGGAAAAATCTCAGAGCAGACTGCCCAGAACCGACAGCAGCAGACTGCCGACGACCATGATGATTGCACCGCCCAGACGAGAGGAGATTTGTGCAAAGGGCATCAGCTCCATGCGGTCAGCAGCGGACAGAACGGCCACGTCGCCGGTGCCGCCCATGTTGGACATACACAGCCCTGCGGTAACGCCAGCCTCGACGGGGTAGAAGCCAACCAAACGGCCAACCAGAGCGGCACCAAGGAAAGCGCCGATGCAGGACAGGAAGCAGAGAACCAGATAGGTAAGGCTGAAGCTGCTGATGACAGTGCCAAGTTCCAGATAGCACAGGCCGATACCAACCAGCAGGGCGGGGGTCAGATTCTTCATGATGAACTGGAACCACTGGTAGCAGTCCACTTCAATGTCTTCGGGGATGATGTTGAAAATCTTGCAGACGGCCACGGAGATAATCATCCATGCGTAAGCGTGGATGCTGATGGAAGGAACCAAGGTATCCCAAATCTTTGCGACGATGTAGCCCCATGCAAAGAAGGAGCAGGAGATGAACATACCAATGCCCATGTTGCGCACATCGATGTGGTCACGTTTGGCCTGCATTTCTTCGCTGACACCCAGCTCATCTGCGGCGTCGGCAGAACGCATCAGCTTGCCCTGACCGTTGAGTTCCTTGCTGTGGATGACCTTGACAAGGATGCCGCCCAGAACGATGGAGATTGCGTTGCCAATCGCAACAGCGGGGGTCATGATGGAGATGGCCTCTGCGGCGGTCATTGTGCCGGAGGACTCAAAAATCTTGGAAAGAGGAACAGCGCCAGCGCCCATGCCGCCGCCCATGATGGGCAGAGCAATCAGAAGGACGGACTTGATGGCACCAAAGCCCATAACGGTGCCGACGATAGCGGTGAGGCCGAAGGACACGATGATAGCGCCAAAGATGGCGGGGAAATAACGGGCAGCTGCCTTGACCAGAAGTTTGCGGTTCATGCCAAGGATGGAGCCGGTGATAAGGGCTGCGATGTAGAAGTCGAGGAATGCGCCGGTGGGTTTGAAAAAGGTGTTGATGGAAGCGACCAAGTCAAAACCCTCGACGAAATTGTAGATTTTGGTGCCGTCCGCCGTAGTACCGACGACGGTAGGCAGAAGATGGAAATAGTTGAGCAGTGCGGAACCAAAGATGACCACGATAGCGCCGCCGCCCAAGTAAGAACGGATAATCGGAGCGTGCTCGCCGATTTCGTAAAGAATGGTGCCGAGCACAATCATAAAGGCAAAACAGCCAGCCATGCCGCCGGGAAGCGTTCCGGTATAGGTGGCAATAATCACAATGACGGCGAAGATGGCAAAAATATACCACGGCAGATTAAATAGCTTGTAGACATTTTTCTTTTCGCTGGTCATAATAAAAAGCCTCCTTTTCTAGTTCTGTCAACAGCGGGCCACGCCGCTCTCGCGGGCAGCTTTTGCCACAGCGTTCGCCACAGCCTCGGCCACCCGGGGGTCGAAGGCACCGGGGATGATGTTCTCTTCGCTGCGGTCATCGTCGGTGATGAGGTCCGCGATGGCGTAGGCGGCGGCCAGCTTCATCTTGTCGTTGATGTCGCGGGCGCGGACGCTCAGAGCGCCCTTGAAGAGGCCTGGGAAACAGAGGACGTTGTTGACCTGATTCGGGAAGTCGCTGCGGCCGGTGGCCATCACGCGCACGCCGCCTGCCTTGGCCTCGTCCGGCATGATCTCCGGGGTGGGGTTGGCCATGGCAAAGACGATGGCGTCCTTGTTCATGGTCTTGCACAGCTCGGTGGTCAGGATGCCGGGCTTGGACACGCCGATGAAGACGTCTGCGCCCTCAAGAGCTTCTTTCAGGCCGCCCTTGATCTGGCGGGGGTTGGTCACTTCGCCCAGCCAGTTCTTGTGGGCCTCGGCGCTGTTGCAGCCCTTGTACAGGGTGCCGAACTGATCCACTGCAATGATGTCCTTTGCGCCTGCGGTCATGAGCATCTTGATGATGGCAGTACCGGCAGCACCGGGGCCGTTCAGCACGATGTGCACATCCTCCATCTTCTTGCCCACCACACGCAGGGCGTTGATGAGGGCAGCAGTGACCACGATGGCGGTGCCGTGCTGGTCATCGTGGAACACCGGGATGTCCAGCTCCCGCTCCAAGGTCTCCTCGATCTCGAAGCACTCGGGGCTCTTGATATCCTCCAGATTGATGCCGCCAAAGGTGGGCGCAATGGCCTTGCAGGCAGCAATGACGCTGGCAGCGTCGTGGGCGTCGATGCAGATGGGGAAGGCGTCCACGCCGCCGAACTCCTTGAACAGCACCGCCTTGCCCTCCATGACCGGCAGACCGGCCTCCGGGCCGATATCGCCCAGGCCCAGCACAGCCGTGCCGTTGGAAACGACCGCCACCATGTTGCCCTTGAAGGTGTACTTATACACGTCCTCGGGGTTTTCCTTGATCTTGCGGCAGGGCTCTGCCACGCCGGGGGTGTAGGCGGTGGACAGGTCATCGCGGGTGGCGACCTCCACCTTACTCACGATGCCCACCTTGCCCTTGTGGGTCTCGTGCATTTCCAGAGCTGCTTTATTGTAATCCATTTGAATTTCCTCCCATTGGTTCAAAACTCATTTTTCCAAGGACTTTCATCGCTGTAATCGTGGGAAATATAATCGTAAATATAGCCAATCTCACTGTCCGGCAGGTTGATGCGGTACTGCTCCGCAATGTTGGCAAAGCAGCGCCGCGCCAGTGCCACAAAGTCCCGGTGCTCTTCACAGAAGCGTTCCAGTTCACGGTAGCTCTTGATCTCCTCTTTTTTCACCAGCCGCTCGATCAGGCAGCTGATGTGCAGGTTCAGACCCACCACGGTCTTGGGCTGGAAGTGGGAGCCAAGCGCCCGCTGCATCTCCTCCAGCATATCTGCCACCAGAGAGAGCACCCGGGAAGCATTCAGGATGGTGAGCGATTCCACCACATTCTCCAGCGAGAACTGGTTGACCAGATTCTGCTTGAAGTGCTCGAACTCTTCCTCGGTCAGATAACCGCTGAGACCGCTCTTGATCTTATCCAGTCCGCGCTGGGTGATGATGTCCTCCACGGCCACCACCGGGAAATCCGCCGGGCCAAGCTCCATGGTGGACGCTGCAAACAACACGTTGCAGGTGTCCCAGTGGCCATTCTGACGCAGCTGCTCATAGGTCTGCACATCGTAGCACAAAAAGCGCGCGTTTACCTTCGTGTTCAGATGATTCAGGCTGTGCATGAACAGCTCGCTCACCTTTGCAGCGACGTTGCTGCCGCTCTCGCTCACAAACAGGATCACATCCTCTTTGCGGGCTTTTTCCAGGATCTTATAGCGGGTCTGCGAAGCATTTTTGGCATTTTCCAGAACCTCTGCCAGCGGCATCCCGTCCAGAATATGGCTGCCCACCGAAAGTGCCATCGCTGTGGAAACATTGTTGATGATCCCGAGGTTGACATTCGGCAGGTCGTCCAGAAGCTCGGTGATGTTTTCCAGTGAGCCGAGGTCTACCAGGATCAGCACATCGCGGTTCTCGTTGAAATAAAGGATCTTTTTGACCTGACTGACGATCTCGCTGACCGGCACATCATAGGGCATATCGATGGCGTTGAACAGATACTTATGCAGCATCTTGTTGCACACGTCTGCAATGCTGCTGGCCGTAGCGTAACCGTGGCAGATGATGAACGCCTGCACCGGCAGCTTGTTGCCGGGGCGGTGCAGCACCTCCACAAAGGCGCTGATCATCAGGATGCCGATGGACGAGAAATGCACATCGGTGGTGTTCTGCACCATCAGCAGCAGATCACTTGCCACCGCAAAACTGTAGGGCGCATCCCGCCGGACAGCCTCGGTCAGGTCTGTCACCAGCTGCTGTATCTCGGCGCTGTCCTCCGGCAAGGCATCATCGAACACATTGCCGAAATACACCCACCGCGCCAGCATCAAGATAAAGCTGTTGGGGAAGCCGACGCCGTACAGCTCATGGATGCGCTCCGAGATGCGCAGCATTCCCTGTTCGATGCCCTTGATGCGCTCATCCGCGATCTTGTTCTGGAACAGGATATAGTTGTTGTACTCTTCCAGCTGGTGCACCATGCGGGTGCAGAATCCGGCACATTCCAGACTGCCCTGTAAATACAGCCGCCCCTGCTCCCGGATCTCCTCCAGCAGACGATGCTCCTTTTCAAAGCCGCAGTCCTCCCGCAGGTCGTCCAGTGTCAGCGCACGGTTCTGCGCACCGGCCTCCGGCAGCAGTAGGCAGCTCTCAAACACGGCATCCGGCAGCACCGGCAGACCGATGCAGATGCCGCCGTCCCGGCTGCGGGAGTATGCATTGGTGCAGCTGGTACGGATGACCTGCTCCAGCTGACCCACGTTCCGCTCATACGGATACTGCATCAGCATCTGGTATGCCTGACCCGTCACCTGCACCCTGCGGCCGATGCGCTGCTCCTCCTGCATCAGAAAACGATAGATGAGCCGTTTTTTCTCCAGCAGCGACCGGCTGCGCAGCGGCAGAAGCTCTGCCTGCACCGGCACACTGTTCTTGAGCGAGGGCGGCACCGTCTGCACACCGAAGATCAGGCGCGGGTACTTCGCGCCCAGCTCCGGCAGCACTGCCGTTAAAAAGCGCACAGCCTCGGCCTGCACACTGCTCTCCAGCTGGTCAAAGCCGTGCAGGTACAAAAAATCGCTGCCGGTGCCAGCCTCCAGCCTGCGTTTGAACGAAGCGGCAAAGCCGGTGCCGCCCGGCTCTGCTGCGCTCCACATGGCACAGTCCAGCTCGGCAAAACGGCTCTCTGCCGGCACGACCTGCTTTTCCTTTGCATACTCCCAGGTCTTGCCGGCCAGCAGACGCTTGCCGGTGCCTTTTTCGCCCGCCAGCACCAGCGGCCGGGCGGGGGGGGGGGGGCCCCCCCAGTACCTG
>OGUP01001205.1_pt1 | contig 15055 bp, 10 predicted proteins | sample 1553661 | NCBI WGS metagenome assembly OGUP01 (sample SAMEA2580026, study PRJEB22360) | human gut metagenome | biome: human gut; feature: human-associated habitat; material: faeces | place: Denmark | collected 2008/2010
TTCCCGAAAATAATAGTTTTGCCGTCATTGAGATAGACAAAGATTTGAATATCTATATAGAGGGTTTCTATAATTGCAAGAATAAGGAGATGAAACATAATAGATAATCATTATGAAAAACTTCACAGACGAGAAGACTCTTCTTCGGGAGATAAAGAACGGAAACGGCGAAGCATTCGAATTTCTGTTCAATAGCTATTATCCTCGGTTGCGGGGATATGCTGCTCGTTTTGTGACGGATGAGGAAGCAGTCAGAGATATCATACAGGAGAGTTTTTTGAGATTTTGGGAAAAACGTGATCTGATAGAAGCTGTTTCCATTTCATCTCTTCTTTTCGCAATGGTGAGGAATGCCTGTCTGAATTATTTGAAGCATCTGCAACTGGTCGAGCAGCATAATCTGGAACATTTGGATAGGGTGGTCGGGCAGGAAGAACTTTATTATTGGGACTTTAACCTAAGTCCGGAATATACGCTTCTGTATAAGGAATTGCAACAACAGATCAGTCTTGTTATGAGTGATTTGCCTTCCCGTTGCCGTGAAGTATTTGAGATGAGCCGTTTTAAGAAAATGAAAAACCGGGAGATCGCAGATGCTCTCCAAATATCGACTACTGCAGTGGAAAAACATATAGCCAAAGCCTTAGCACGCTTTTCCGCACATTTTAAAGATAAATATCCGTTGGATGTCTATATCGCCATATTGGCTTGGCTGCTTTCCGAATGAACGAAGTCCTGTTTCTTTTGTTTTGGGGAATTTTTTTCAGGAAGGGGGTTGGGTAAAATTCATTTGGGTTGTTACATCATATAGAAAGCAAAAATTATGAAAGAGCAGGAGATCTATAATCACCAGTTGGCAATACGTTATTTTGAAGGACGCATTACTCCCTCCGAAGAAGAGATTCTTTTCCGGTTTGTGAATGATGCACCTTCTAATGAAAGAATGTTCCGCCAATGGGAGGAGGAGTGGATGCTTTCCTATAAACTGATTCCTGAAGTTTCGAATGAATGGAAACAGTTGCAACGCCGGATGCAGGTGCGTCAATCGCTGAATGGTGTGTTTAGTACTAAACACATGCAATTGCAGCGGTTTATCGCTGTTGCTGCAATTGCATGTGTTCTATTATTGATTGGAACATATAGTTTCTATCTTTATCGGAATACGGAAACTGCCGATAACCGGTTTGCTTTAGAAACTGCCTATGGAGAAAAAAGCAAGCTGATGCTGGCGGATGGAACAGTTGTATGGTTGAATGCCGGTTCTTCCTTACAGTATGCCGGTAACTTCAATTCTAAAAACAGGGAAGTCTTTTTAACTGGTGAAGCTTATTTCGAAGTGACTAAACAGTCAGATGGAACTCCTTTTGTGGTTAAAACGGATCAGTATAGTGTATTGGTGAAAGGAACAAAGTTTAATGTATCTTCTTACCCTGAAGATATTTCTGCTAAAACGACATTATTGGAAGGCTCTATCGATATTTTATATAAAGGGAGGCATATTCCGGTTGCACCGGGAGAATTGCTGAGTCTTGACAAACAAAACGGAAGTTTTTCCCGTCAGAAGGTTCAGGCTTCTCAATATAAATCCTGGACAGAAGGGAGAGTTGAATATGATAAAATCACGCTCAATGAGCTGGCAGTCCGCCTATCCCGTAAATATGACGTTCAGATTCATTTGGGAGACGACTTGGAAAAAGATATAGCTTTCCGCGTATCACTTCGCAATGAAGAGACGGTCGGAGATGTCTTTCACGCTCTATCCGAGATTATTCCGATCCGTTATGAACGGCGGGACCGGGATATTTATATTAGAAAACAATAGCGCAATTGTTAATATATTAAATCTAATTCTTTAATTTATTTATGTGTAGAAAATATGTAGGAAGGGCGTTAATCCTTGCCTTGATGCTTTCTGGGGCTACCTCCATGAATGCACAGCGGATCACCCGGCAATTTAAAAATGTTCCTTTAAAAACAGTATTAGCGGAAGTAGAGAAAGAACTACAGTATTCCATCATTTACAAGAAAGACGAGGTAAATGAACGGAAGCAGATCACGCGAGATTTTAAAGATGCTTCTTTGGAAGAAGTGCTATCTGCCGTATTGGATAACGGATTGTCTTATTCCGTCCAGGGCAAGATGATTGTGATTTCCAAGAAGGAAGCCGCAGGATCATCTATCACTCAGCAAAAGCAGATCATTGTGAAAGGCATCGTGAAAGATGAAAATGGCGAACCAGTTGTTGGGGCGAATGTTGTTGAAAAGGGAACGTCTAATGGTACGATTACGGATATGGATGGGAATTTCTCTTTGTCGATATCCGAAGGTTCCAAATTAAGTATAACGTACATCGGATATTTGGACAAGGATGTTGCGGTTAGTAAAGGTAAGACAACATTGAACATCCAATTGAAGGAAGATACGCAAGCTTTGGATGAAGTGGTTGTGGTAGGTTATGGTTCTGTCAAAAAACGTGACCTAACAGGATCTGTTTCACAGATTTCTTCTTCATCGATTCAGAATCAGGCTGTGATGAAAGATCCTATGCAAGCATTGCAAGGTAAAATTGCAGGTGCGGATATTACGATGGGAAACTCTCCCGGAGCATCTTCTACCATTGTGATCCGTGGATATAATTCGATCAATGCGGGCAATGATCCGTTGATAGTGGTGGATGATGCTCCGTTCGGAGGAAAGATCGATGAGATCAATCCGGCAGAAATCGAGTCGATTGATGTTTTGAAAGATGCTTCATCCACTGCTATTTATGGTTCTCGAGGAGCAAATGGTGTTGTTATCATTACGACAAAACGTGCCCGTAAGGAAGCTAAACTGTCTGTTAGTTATGACGGATATGTCGGTGTGTCCAAGTCATTCAAAAATTATGATATGATGAGCGGTGAAAAATATGCAGACTGGAAAAGAATGGCTAATTATGGAAAGACAGATAAGGAAATATTTGATGATATTCAATTAAAAACCTTGAACTCCGGACAGTTTGTAGATTGGCAAGATTTGATGTTTAGCGGTACGGGCTATAAAACGGATCATAATGTCAGTATCAATCAATCGAATGGTCGTAATCGTAATATGTTAGTGTTAGGCTATAATAAAGACCAAAGTATTATTGATAATATGGGATATGAACGTTTCTCAGCCCGTATTAACGGGGATATGGAATTAGCAAAGAACTTGACGGTAGGCTATTCTTCTCTTTTAGCATTGACAACTCGTAATAATGGAGATAATAGTGTCTGGAAATATGGAACAGTTATTGATCCACTAACGGAGGTTTATGACGAGAATGGAGATATGCGCTTTTACAATAGCGGTTGGTATCAGACGGTATTGCATTCGAATCCTTTGTTCGATACTGATAAGAATAATGTAGACAATAAAGAAAAACGTACCCGTATCCTTTTGAACTTATTTGCAGATTGGGAAATAATCAAAGGCTTGAAATTCCGAACAAGTTTGACATATGGCTTGTCGTCAATCGAGAATGGAGTTTATAAGAGTTCTACTTCTCAAGCTCGCCAGTTGGCTTCTCCGTCTGCTGAATACAAAAAAACGAACGAGCAACAGATTACTTTTACGAATGTCCTGAATTATAAGAAGGTATTGAATGATCATAGTTTGGATGTATCGTTGGTGCATGATATGCAGACAGATAAAGCAGAATTGGTCGGTTTGACTGGACAGGATATGCCTTATTACGGTTCGTGGTTTAATGTGAATGAAGCACCAGATGTATTTACACGTCTTTCTTCTGTACGTAAATGGGCTTTGTTGTCATTTATGGGAAGAGTTAATTATACATTTAAGGATCGGTATTTGTTGACATTGACTGGACGTTACGATGGCTCTTCTCGTTTGGCAAAAGGTAATAAATGGGACTTCTTTCCGTCTGTTGCATTGGCTTGGCGTATGAATGATGAGTCTTTCCTTCGGGAAGTTGATTGGCTTTCTAATCTGAAATTACGTTTGAGCTGGGGTAATTCCGGTAATACAGCAATTTCTGAGTATGCAACACAAGGAGCTTTAGGTAAATATGTGTATTATTTCGGGACAACTGAGCAGTCGGCAATGGGATATCTGCCTACCGAGTTGGCTAATAATCAATTGGGGTGGGAAAGTACAGAAGAATATAATGTCGGCGTGGATTTTGGCTTCTTGAATAACAGGATCAGTGGTTCTATTGACGGATATATTCGTAATACACGTGATCTATTGATGAAACGCAATTTGCCGATCAATACAGGGTATGAATTTACTTGGCAAAATGTAGGTAAGACACGTAATTCGGGTATTGAAATAGCCTTGAACACTGTACCTGTTGTGACAAAAGATTTCAGATGGACAGTAGATTTGACTTTTGGCTATAACAAGAATGAAATTGTCGAGTTGTTCAATGGAAAGGAAGATAGTCCGGGAAATAAATGGTTCATTGGGCAACCTCTCTACGTTGAACGTCTGTATAAATATATAGGAGTTTGGCAATATGGAGAAAAAGAGGAAGCGGCAAAGTATGGACGTGAACCTGGTAATCCTAAAATAGAAGATGTAAATAATAATGGGGTTTATGATGAAGGCGATTTGCATACATTCAATAAAATACCCAAATGGACAGCAGGACTTTCTACAGGATTCTATTATAAGAATTTCGATTTGAATGTTTATTTCTATACACGTCAGAAGTATGGACAGCTATTAGGAGTATTGACTGACGAGGCTGGATCAACTCGTTATAATCATCTGGATGTTGATTTTTGGACACCGGATAATCCTTCTAATGCTTGTCCGAAACCTGCGATAACTAATCCACAGGAGTTATTGGTGTCAAGTGATTATGCTTATCGGGATCTGTCATTTATACGTCTGAAAAATATTAATTTGGGATATACTTTACCGAAAGAGATTTCGAAAAAGTTTTATAGTGAAAAATTCAGGGTATATTTTATGGTTGAAAATCCATATACATGGACAAAGAGTGATTATGTAGGACTGGATCCGGAAAACTGTAATAGCTATACAGACCGTCCGTTAACCTCATTTATATTTGGAGTAAATGCAAGTTTCTAATAATCTGATTAATTGAAAGTAGAATATGAAAATACTAAATAAAATATTGATAGGTTCGTTGTCTCTGCTATGTTTGTCGTCTTGCGACTTCTTGGATGAGACGGCTTATAATAAAGTGACTGTTGGTAATTTTTATACGACGAAAGATGGTATAACCAATGGTGTCAATGGATTGTATTCAACCTTAAGGGGAATGTATATACAGGAATACTTGATTTATATGTGTGAAGGTCCTTCGGATATATGGATCGGTCATCAAGGACATGAGCAATGGTATAATTGGACGATTGATGCGACAAATGCTGATGTCAGGAGTTTCTGGTATAGTTGTTATAAATCCGTGAATCAGTGTAATGCAGTTATTGAGAGTCTGGAAAATAATGATATTCCTGGATTGGATGAAGATCTAAAAACACGTTTTCTTGCAGAATCGTTATTTATCAGAGCACACTATTTTTATCATCTGGTACAGCAGTTTGGTGATATTCCTATGCCGTTGAAGCCGACAAATTCAGTAGAGACTACTGCACATAAAACAAAAGTAGATGAAGTTTGGAATCAAATTGTTACAGACTTGGAATTTGCTGTAGAAAACTTGCCGGAAACTTACCAGGCATCTGAATTCGGGCATATAACAAAATATGCAGCTATGCACCATCTGTCGAGAGTGTATCTTACTTTGAAACGGAGTGATGACGATTTGAAAAAAGCTTTGAATTATGCCGAGCAGGTGATCAATTCTGGTAAATATTCGTTGGTTAAATCGCACGCAGAATTATGGGATATCAATAATAAAAATAATTCGGAAGTCCTTTTCTCTGTTTTGTATACGCAAAATGCGGAATTAAATGGAGATGGTAATACAGCCCATATGTACTTTTGTTCAGCCTATTCGGAAGAACATCCTGCTGTAAAGAGAGTTATTGAGTATGGCAGACCTTGGAGCCGTGAGCGTTCTTCTGATTTTGCAATAAGTTTGTTTGACAAAACGAAAGATCAACGTTGGGATGATTGTTTTATTTCTCGGTGGAATGTAACGGAAAATTCTGTGACGGAGAATGTTTTCAGCCCGTTTACCAAAAAAGTGGAAGAAAAGGTTTGGACAAAAGGAGAGTTGGCCATGATTGATCCAAGAGAACCTTGGACACCGGAACAGATTAAAGAAGTTTGGCCTGTTTTGGTATTTCTTCCGGAATATATGCGTGAACAAATCGATCCTCTGATGGATGTCCAGTCTGAGCAGAATCCGAATGCGGAATGGCCGTCGAATACTCGTTTTACTTCTTATAAAATGTATGCTTATTTGGTGAAACATTTGGATCCCCTGCGTCCAGAAGTTAACTGGACAGCCGGATCGCGGAATGTTTTTGTTTATCGTTTGGCTGATACATATTTGTTGGCTGCTGAAGCTGCATTCCTGTCTGGAAATGCTCAGAAAGCAGCTGAATATATTAATGTAGTTCGTCGCCGTGCCGCTGTACCTGGGCATGAAGCGGAGATGGAGATTAAGTCTTCCGATGTGACGATTGACTTTATTTTGGATGAAAGAGCTCGTGAATTGATGGGAGAAATGCATCGTTGGTATGATTTGAAACGGACGGACAAATTGATGGAGCGTATGAATGATCCTGAAATCAGTCCTATGACTGCAGGGAAATTTAAAGATTATCATGTATTACGCCCGATACCGCGTGATCAGTTGACAAATGTTTCGAATCCGGAGGAATTTACCCAGAATCCTGGTTATGGCAATTAATCATTTAGAATCAATAAAAATGAGAGTATATGTTTTATTATTGACTTGTTTGTTTTTCTCGTTGCTGGGTAAACCCCAGCAACCGAGGATGATGTATGAAGATACTTCTCGTCGTGGAGTTCCTTTTTCAAAAGATCCGCATGTCGTGAATTTTCAGGGACGTTATTTGATGTATTATACGCTTCCACCGAGGTTGGATGTATCTGGTTCTGGTGCTAACATTGGCATCGCATCCAGTAAAGATTTGGTTAATTGGTCGAAAGTCGGTGAAATAACGCCGGAAAAGAATGCCGTTTATGAAAAGAATGGGCTTTGTGCACCTGGTGCTTTAGTTCGGGATGGTAAAATTCATTTGTTTTATCAAACCTATGGAAATGGAAAAAATGATGCAATCTGTCATGCTGTGTCAACTGATGGTATCCACTTTGATCGCGACCCGAGTAATCCGGTTTTTCATCCGACGGGTGATTGGAACTGTGGACGGGCTATTGATGCTGAAGTTTGTGAATTCAATGGAAAGTATTTTCTTTATTTTGCAACTCGTGACAAGGATTTTAAAATACAAATGCAAGGAGTGGCAACAGCTTCTTTGAATACTGATTTTAACAGGGAAGACTGGACACAAGCTTGTGATAAATCGATCTTGTATCCAGAGTGTGATTGGGAGGGAGAATGTATTGAAGGTGCCTCGATTGTTAAGAAGGATAATAAACTGTATATGTTTTATGCCGGAGCTTATAATAATGCTCCTCAGCAGATCGGGGGTGCTGTCAGTGAAGATGGTTTGAACTGGAAACGTCTGTCGGAAGAACCTTTTTTACGAAATGGAAAACCGGGAGAATGGAATTCAAGTGAATCTGGTCATCCTCACCTTTTTACCGATCTTGACGGACGGACTTATTTGTTCTATCAAGGTAATAATGATCATGGTAAGACTTGGTATATTACACAGCAAGAAGTTTTATGGAAGGATGGTAAACCTTACTTGAAATAAATAATGTATATGGCTTGCCCTTTGTTTCCCTGTTTAATGGCAAAAGGATAGAAGGATAGGCTGCATCATTTATTGTAAATCCGATTTACGAATTTATTTAGAAGAATATTAGTTACATTTGTCAATTAAAAAAGATCAGATAGTATTTATGAAGCAACTTGTTTTGATTATTCTATTGTTATGGGGAAACTTTCAGTTAATTTTATCACAGGGCTCTTCTGCTCGTCCCCTCATGTTATACGGCGATACCTCCCGTGTCGGGGTTCCTTATTCGAAAGATCCGCATGTGGTTAATTTTAAGGGGCGCTATTTGATGTACCATTCCATTCCGCCGATGAAGGGGGAACCTGATTCCGGATGGAATATTGGGATTGCGGAGAGTAAGGATTTGATGAACTGGACGAAGGTGGGCGAGATCACGCCTGCTCCCGAAGCTGATTATGAGAAGAAAGGACTTTGTGCACCCGGTGCGTTGGTGAAGGATGGAAAGGTGCATTTGTTTTATCAGACATACGGGAATGGGAAGAAAGATGCCATCTGCCATGCCATATCGGATGACGGCATTCATTTCAGAAGGAATCCGACGAATCCGATTTTCCACCCGGCCGGAGATTGGACTTGTGGGCGTGCCATAGATGCGGAAGTGTGTGAGTTCAAAGGACGCTATTTCCTCTATTTTGCAACCCGCGATAAAAACTACGACATCCAGATGCAGGGAGTAGCTGTTGCTCCGGGCAATACCAATTTCAACCGGGAAGACTGGGTACAGGTAACGGATTCCTCTATCCTGTATCCCGTGTATCCGTGGGAAGGAAAATGTATCGAAGGGGCTTCGATCGCAAAGAAAGGTGACAAACTTTATATGTTTTATGCCGGAGCTTACAATAATGCCCCTCAACAGATCGGAGTGGCGGAAAGCGAAGACGGCATTGTCTGGAAACGTCTTTCGGAAGAACCTTTCCTTAAGAACGGCAAACCCGGCGAATGGAATTCCAGCGAATCCGGCCATCCTCATATTTTTACCGATTTGGACGGTCGAACTTATCTGTTCTATCAGGGAAATAACGATAACGGAAAAACCTGGTATATCACACAGGAAGAGGTGGTTTGGAAAAATGGAAAACCTTTTCTGAAAGGAAAGTGAAAAACGATCATAAACGAGGCTGCGTGTCAAAATGTATGAGGGTATGTCAAAACTGTCCTGTTCCCGTGCTTGACGCGGGATCGCATTAAAACCGACCTTATAAAAATCCGATTGATAAGGTCTGTCCTTTTGCGGCCCCACATCAAGTGCGGGGACAAGGAGATATTGACATATCCCCGTTTTACCATACCTTCCTGTTCAGTATGCGGACCGAGTTGAGGACTGCTAGCAGAGCGACACCGACATCAGCAAAGACTGCCCCCCACAACGTGGCGTATCCCAATGCACCTGCCGACAGCACAATCCCTTTTACAACAAGTGCCCCTATGATATTCTGACGGACAATCGTACGCGTCTTGCGTCCGATCGTGATAGCGGTCGCCACCTTGGACGGCTGGTCGTTCTGGATAACGACGTCGGCACTCTCGATTGCCGCATCCGAACCGAGTCCGCCCATCGCAATCCCTACATGGCTTAGTGCCAATACCGGAGCATCATTCATGCCGTCTCCGACAAAAGCCACGGTTTTGCCCGGCTCTTCAACCATTTCCCGGATATGTGCCGCCTTGTCCTCCGGCAACAGGTTCCCGTATGCCCGGTCGATTCCTAAACGTCTGGCAAAAGAGGCGACAATCTCTTTTTTGTCACCTGACAGTAGACGGATATCCGTCACTCCTAACTTCCTCAGTTTGGCAATCGCCTCTACGGCATCGTCTTTCAACGTATCGGACAATAGCAGATGGCCGGCATATTTTTTATCGATGGCGCAGATAACTACGGTCGCTACTTGGTCGGACAACTCTTCGGGGATGGAAATCCCGCGCTCTTTCATTAAGCGGATATTCCCGACAAGCACTTCCTGTCCACCGATGACGGCCTCCACGCCGTGTCCGGCCAGTTCATGCATCTCCGATACGCTTGCTGCAGAGATATTCTGTTTCTTTGCGTAGCGGACGATCGCTTGTGCGATCGGGTGGGTACTTTTCTGTTCGACGGATAAAAGCAAGGTCAATAGTTCCGACTCGGAAATTCTATGCGCCTGTATATCCGTCACGTCGAAGCAGCCAGTGGTCAATGTACCTGTTTTGTCGAATACAATGGTATTTATCCGGGTGATGGCATCCAGATAATTACCACCCTTGAACAAGATACCGGCACGTGACGCCGCTCCGATACCTCCGAAATATCCCAACGGTACGCTGATTACCAAGGCACACGGACAGGAGATAACTAAAAAGACCAATCCCCGGTACAACCAGTCATGAAAAACGTATTGGAAAGACGGCATCATCAATCCGGCAAATGCCGGAACCGTGACGATCAGCAAAGCCAACACGATCACGGCAGGCGTATAGAACCGTGCGAACCGACGAATGAACAGTTCGGCAGGAGCTTTACGCTCGGCTGCATCTTTCACCAGCACTAAAATGCGGGCTAATGCGCTTTGTTCATAGGGACGGTTCACTTCTATGCGGACGGTTTGTCCCAGTACGATCATTCCCGCCAGGACTTCATCCCCTTTCCGAAGTATGCGGGGCATGCTTTCGCCTGTCAGGGCGGAGGTGTCGAACGATGCTTCGGTTTCCTGTAAAATCCCGTCGAGCGGTATGCGTCCGCCCGGTTTTACCTCGATTCGTTCACCTGTCCGTACCTCTTTCGGGGAGACATTGATATAATTACCTTCACGAAATACGTCCGTACGTTCGGGACGGACATCAAGCAGACGGCTGATATTTTGTGAAGCACGTTCGACAGCCCTGTTTTGCAGCATTTCTCCAACCGTATAAAAAAGCATGACAGCTACAGCCTCCGGATATTCGCCGATGCTGAAAGCTCCGGTCGAAGCGACCGACATCAATGTAAACTCGGTGAAGAAGTCTTTTCGCAAAGCCTCGTGATAAGCTGCCCGTATGACAGGCAGTCCTACTGGGAGGAAAGCAGCCAGATACCAGACGAGCTTTACTGTCGGCGAGAACCAGCCTTGTCCGGTATGGTTTAAGATGAGCCCCACAATGAGCAGGATGAAAGACAGGATCGGCAATACCACGTTCGGGTGTTCTTCTCCTTTATTATGTCCGCAACTGCATCCGCATCCTGAGTGGCAAGTTGTTTTAGCTTCCATGATTCAATCTGTTTTTATTATTCCGATGCAAAGAACCGAAGATATTTTTGCAACTCGATTGCGTTTTACAGATTTGGGGACTTGCATGCCGGGCAGATTCCTTTGACCGTGTAGTTGATCGTATCCATGATGAAGCCTTCGGGCAACTGTACGACCGGGATTTTTATATGATCCATACAATAGGTCTTGTGACAAACCTCACAGTAGAAATGGATATGCCTGTTTTCAATAAAGCACGTCTCGGTGTCGCTCCGGCAGATTTCATATTTCATCGACCCGCTTCCGTCCTCGAAAGCGTGGATGGCGTGATGCTCCAACAAGATCGCTAAAGAGCGTGAAATGGTCGATTTGTCCAATGTTTCCAGTTGTGCCTCCAATTCGAGCAAGGAAATGGGATATGTTTGTTCCGACAGTTTCTGCAATATAAGAATTCGGGCGGCTGTCGGGCGTACGCCTTTATCTTTGAGTTTCTCTTCGCATTGTTTTGTTGACATGACTTTACTCTTTTTCTCGATACGGTAAAAGTACAACAAAATTAATGCAACTGAGTTGCAAACTTTTATTTTGATTATTCTGATATTTTTCGCTACTTCGCATCTATTATGGAATTACCAGAGGAGCAAAATAAGTTGAAGGAGATCGCTGCCGGAAATGTGGAAGCTTTCGAGCATCTATTTTTCCAGTACCAACCTCGGTTGGTAAATTTCCTTATCGGTCTGACACACGATAAGGAAGTCAGTCGTGATATGGCCCAGGATTTGTTTCTCTCGTTGTGGAAAGACCGTGAAAAACTTAAAAATGTCCGTTCTTTTTCCTCCTATCTATTCCAGATGGCGCGTTTTACCGTGTACGACTATTTCGACCGTCTCATTGTCTCGGAAAAATATACGAACGAATACCTGCAGGATGCCTGCCAAGCCGAATCAGAGGAAGAAGCCTTGTTCGTCCGCGAGCTGCAATCGATCATCAACCGTACGGTCGAGCGCATGTCTCCCCAGCGAAGCAAAATATACCGGATGAGCCGTGAGGAAGGTTTGTCTAATGACGAAATCGCCAAGCGCCTCGATATCAGTAAACGGACAGTGGAAAATCACTTGACCGCCGCCCTTGCCATTCTTCGAAAAGTCCTTTATCTATTTTTTCTTTTGCACACTTGAACCGTATTGTCAAATATGATCTCGACATTGTCGAAAACAAACTACACTTAAATCAAATCAGCCAAACAGAATGAAAGAAAGTTGAGAAAAAAGGCATATTCGATTGTGTGTACTCCCACAGCAAACCGACTCCATTATAAAGCATGGGATTTTATGACAAATGATAATAATATAAAACGAATCATACAGCTTTATTTCGGAAAGCATTTCTCCCGTTCGGGACGTGTCCTGTTCGGCCGCTGGCTACGGGCGGAAGGCGGAGCTTCTGAAAAGAGCGATATGTTGCAGGCCTTTTGGGAACATTTGCCTGCAGAGGCGACTGCTGAAACCCGCGAAGACTGGGATGCCTTGCAAAGACATTTACAGGTTGAACCGGTCCGTCGGAATACTGTCCCGATGTATCGCGGGTGGATCAAATATGCAGCGGTAATTGCATTGATGCTATTGACGGGAGCAGCGACCTTTTTTGTTACGGATCGCCTACAACCTGTCCGGCATGTAGAGATGGCAGAGTTGTTTGTCCCTTATGGTGAGAGCCGGCAGGTCATTTTGCCGGATGGTTCGCAGGTATGGGTCGATGCCGGTTCACTGCTCGTTTACCCGAAAGACTTTACGGATACGGAAACCCGTACGGTTTACCTGACTGGCGAAGCGTCGTTCACGGTTCGGAAAAACACGGAAAAACCTTTTATTGTGAAGACGACTTATCTGGACGTGCAGGCTTTGGGTACGGTATTTACAGTAGCTTCCTATCCGGCTGATTCTTGCACGAGCACGATCCTGGAAGAGGGGAGTGTCAAAGTGGATGTAAAGGCAGGCGAACACCAGCCGGCTATCTTGAAGCCGAACGAACGTCTGGTTTATTCGCATGCGGCGCATACGGTAACGGTCCGGCCGGTCGATGCTTTGCTTTATAAGATGGAGCGTAGCGGTTACCTGATTTACGAGAATGTTTCTTTCAGCCATCTGATGGCTTCGCTGGAACGGAAGTTTAATGTGACGATCCATTATAATTCCCAGAAATATGCGGACGAGTATTACAACGTCAAGTTTGCCCCGCATGAAACCCTGGAGGATGTGCTGGCTGTTTTGCAGCAGTTGATCGGCATTCGTTTCAAGATAAAGGGAAATGTTGTATTTATAAATTAAAAAGAGAGGAGAGGAACAGGATGAACAAAAGAAAACCGGAAAGAACGAAAGTGCGAAAATCCCTCTTTCCGGCGTTTGAAACCGAATTGTGACTTTTTGGGACTCAACGTAAAACGTTGAAAATAATTAATATTCAATTTTCAAACGTACAAATATATGAAATTAACTAATCTAATACCTATAAAAGCGGGAAAAACGCTTTCCCGCCTATGTATAATTGGAGCTCTGTCTCTTGGTAGCTCGTTCGTATTTGCTCAAAATCAACAGGTTCGTTTGTCTGGCAATAATTTAACCTTAAAGGCGGCTTTCAAGCAAATCGAACAACAAACGAAACTCTTCGTAGATTACAACACGCAAGATGTCAACGATTCACGCGTGATCAAGAAAGTTCCGGCCGGCGACAACGTCAAAAACGTCCTGGAACAATTACTGGAAGGCATGAACTGTTCCGTCACATTCAGCAACGGGCATATCATTATTTCCAGAAAAGCCCCGGCATCTTCCGAAACAAAAAAAGTCACAGGTATTGTCAAAGATGAAAAAGGAGAACCGATCATCGGCGCGAATGTTGTGGAGAAGGGGACGACGAATGGTATCATTACTGATATTGATGGGAATTTCGAATTGAATGTCGCATCTTCTTCTATGTTGGAGATTTCTTATATAGGATATATTTCCCAAGAAATAAAAGTTGGCAATAATGATCAATTTAGAATTAGGCTGGTAGAAGATACACAAAATCTTGACGAGGTGGTTGTGGTCGGATATGGTACGTCCCGCAAAAGAGATATAGTTAGTGCAATGGCTAATGTTAAAGGAAAAACTTTTAGTAGTGCATCCACCAGCAATGTACAAGATATTCTTCAAGGTAAAGTTGCTGGTTTGGATATACGGACTTCACGTTTTCCCGGCGATAATCAATCAATAAACATTCGAGGAGCCAGATCTCTGAATGCAGGCAATAGTCCTTTGGTAATTGTCGATGGCGTTCCTGGAAGTCTCAGCGATTTGAACTCTTATGATATCGAATCGTTAGAAGTTTTAAAAGATGCTGCCAGTTCTGCAATTTATGGATCTATGGGAGCTAATGGAGTGATATTAGTTACAACCAAGCGAGGACGGAAAGGGGTTAAACGAGAAGTTAATTTCAATTCGTATGTCGGAGTAAATGTTCCGCATATGATTAAAATGCAATCCGGTGCACAATATGCTCAATTCCGTCGTGATGGCTATCGTTTTGCACATGGTTGGGATAACTCTTTTACGGATGAAGATGTGTTCTCTACATCAGAACTAGATGTCATAAAGAGTGGAGATTATACAGATTGGCAGGATCTTATGTATCGGAATGGATTCATACAGAGTTATCATTTGGGGATCAGTAACAGTGGAGAGAAAACACAGTTATATCTGTCGTTCAAATATGATGATGAGCAAGGTTATTATCGGACACATGATGTTAAAAATTTGAATTTAACTCTTACTGCAGATCATGAGTTGGCAAGTTTTTGGAAAATTGGTTCTTCAATTCGTTTACGTCGTAATAGCAATTCTGGATATAAAACTATCGGAAACGATATTTTGTATATGACTCCACTTGCTAAGCCATATAAAGAGAATGGAGAGATGGACTTTTTCCCTAATCCTATAA
>OGUP01001216.1_pt1 | contig 15017 bp, 15 predicted proteins | sample 1553661 | NCBI WGS metagenome assembly OGUP01 (sample SAMEA2580026, study PRJEB22360) | human gut metagenome | biome: human gut; feature: human-associated habitat; material: faeces | place: Denmark | collected 2008/2010
AAATTATATGTATACCATTAACAATAAATCGTATTTCAATATATTAAGAAAAGCCGAAAAATAAGTGTGCCATTAAACGAACGTTTATTGAAACACTTTTATGTGTCAAATATCTCGTTTATAGTGATTTGTGCACTAAATTGAACAAAACTTTGTGCATTACATATTTCTCTCCTCCTGTTTATCTCCTGGGATAGGGATACAGTTGAGAGCCAGTGTACTAAAATATTAAATTTTTGTTTTATACACGCTTGACCGAAAGTAATTCTATAATTTCGGTGTCCCTAAAGAATATCCATTCGTGAACAAATCTACCGATGTGTTTTGGTATCCGCTCCGTGTTACCTATAGCCGTGAACTTCTTTTGAAGGAAGCTCTTGATGCCGAAAATATCGAGAACTTCATTCCGATGCATTACGAGTATGTGAAAAAAGCAGATCGTAAGGTGCGTAAATTAGTGCCCGTAGTGCACAATCTCGTATTTGTTCATAGTTCACTTGCGTGTATCGATCGGATAAAACAATCTGTCGGACTTTCTTTAGCCGTCCGTTATATTATCGATCGTGAGACCAATCGGCCTCTTATTGTACCGGATTCGCAGATGCGTAGCTTTATTGCCGTTTCGGGCAATTATGAAGAGCAGATCGTTTATCTCGACCCTGCTGTCACCGCTTTACAGAAAGGTGACCGTGTTCGTATCACCGGTGGCGTTTTTGAGGGAGTTGAAGGAATTATTCTTCGTGTCAAAGGCGATCGTCGTGTATCAGTCTGCATCAAAGGAGTTATGGCGGTGGCTACTGCTTATGTTCATCCTTCTTTAATGGAACTTGTTTCCGACCCTGTTCATAAATAGCGACCTGTTCATTTGGACTCTATCCATATTGATTTTATTTCAATTGTAAATAGTCATCGTTCAATCTAAATATTCAAATATATGTCTTTGCAATCACAAATTGACGCTCTGTGTCATGTTACCAATGAGCTTCTCAATTTAGGTTTTGATGGCACTCCTCTTTATTCCAATCGTTTTTGTGAATTGAATACGGAGGTTTATCGTCAGTCCGAGGCTCTTTTTCTTTCACATGGTTCTACTGCCGAAGAAGAAGCACGGCTCTGTTATGCTCTGCTGACCGGTTTTCATGCCACCATCTATGATCATGGTGATAAGAATCAAAAAATACAATCTATTCTTAACCGTAGTTGGAACGTGCTCGAACAGCTTTCTGTTTCGTTGTTGAAATGCCAGCTTTTAGTAGCTTGCTATGGTGAGGTTTATGATGAGAAACTGGCCCAAGAAGCGCATGCCATTATCGATACTTGGAAAGATCATGAATTGTCTCCGGCAGAGTTGGAAGTTTCTGAATATCTGAATAGTTTGGAAACTAATCCCTGGACAGCTTGGGAACTGGATGAATAATTAAGATAAATAACGGTAAGAAATCATTAATAGCTATTATATGAGAATGAAATTTCTGAATAATTGTTTGCTGTGCTTATTGGCACTTTTGGCATCCTGCTCTGCTCCTAAAGAGGTACTTTATTTGCAGGATATTACCTCTTTGAAAGAGGAAGTCATTGATAAGAACTATGAAGTAATCATTCATAAAGATGATTTATTGGCTATTCTGGTGAATAGTAAAGATCCGGAATTGGCATTACCGTTTAATATGCCTGTAGTTACTTATCAGATAGGTACCCAGACTACGGCTCAACAAAGGTTGTTAGGATATTTGGTCGATCAGAATGGCGATATTGATTTTCCTATTTTAGGTAGACTTCATGTAGAAGGGTTAACCCGTATGCAAGTAACTGAGCTTATTAAGCAAAAACTAATGGAAGAAGATTTGATAAAGGATCCTATTGTCACTGTTCAGTTCCTGAATTTTAAAGTTTCTGTGATGGGTGAAGTTGCTCATCCGGGTACATTCGATATTTCCGGTGACCGTATTACTTTATTGGAGGCTTTAAGTATGGCTGGTGATTTGACAATTTATGGCCGTCGTGATCGTGTAGCTGTTATTCGTGAAAAGGATGGTAAACGCCGTATCTTGTATCACGATCTTCGTTCTTCTGATATTTTTCAGTCTCCTTGCTATTATTTGCAGCAAAATGATATTGTGTATGTAGAACCTAATAAAGCGAAAACGGGGCAAAGCCGCATTAATTCCAATAATTCCGTAGGTGTATGGTTGTCAGCTGTTTCTGTGTTGGCTTCCGTAACTTCTCTTTTAGTAACCATGTTTAAATAATCATTCGGAATAATAATATGAATACTGAACCACAAAATAACAATGATATTCGTGATCAAGAGTCCGAAATTAGTATTGTCGATATCTTCCATCTTGTTTTAGCCAATTGGCATTGGTTTACTTTATCTATTTTGGTTTGTGTAGGTATTGCTTTCTTTTATTTGAAATCCTCATCCAAAGTATATAGTCGTAAGGCTTCCGTATTAATTCGCGATGATTCCAAAGGAGGTTCTATAAGCGAGTCTTCTGCTTTTGCCGATATTTCCTTATTTGGCGGCAAACGCAATGTAGATAACGAAGTCCTTGTTTTCCAGTCCCGTTATCTTATGGAAAAGGTGGCTCGTCGTCTTTGTTTGGATATGAGTTATAAAATAAGGAACGGCTTACGCGAGGATGAACTTTATACTCATTCTCCCATAGTGGTTGTTTTTCCGGAATCGGAAGAACGTCAAGTAATAAAGACTGCAATAACTCCCATTGATTCTGTGACAGTACGTCTTTCAGATTTTGTATTGTCTGTAAATGGAGAAGAGAGTCATTTTGCGGAAACTGTAGATGTTCATTTGAATGACACGGTTTCCACCCCTATTGGTACAGTAGTAGTAACCCCGACTTTATATTATACGGATACTTTTTATGACAATCCGATCTACGTTACTAAATCAAATATGGAGAAGGTTGTTGAGAAGTATCTGAATGAGATAAATATTTCTCTTGCCAGCAAAACAGCTACTATTATTAATCTTGTGTTAAAGGACGTTTCTACTGCTCGTGCAGAGGATATTTTGAATATGCTTATAGCAGTTTATAATGAGGATGTGATTAATGATAAAAATCAAATTGCTGTAAATACTTCTAAGTTCATTAATGATCGTTTGATTATCATTGAACGCGAGTTAGGGAGTGTGGATGCTAATATCGAAAGTTTTAAACGTGAGAACCAGCTGACGGATATTACTTCCGAGACAGGTATGTATCTGCAAAATACGAGCCGTTACAAGCAAGAAGGGCTCACTTTGGAAAATCAGTTAAGCATAGCTAAGTATATTAAAGAATATCTGATTGACCCTCAAAAGAATTCCGATTTGATACCGGCTAATACCGGTATATCCGATAATAGTGTGGAGGCTCAGATTAAGGAATACAACGATATGTTGCTTAAACGCGATAAACTGGTTGCCGGCAGTAGCAATAAGAACCCGATTGTGATTGATTTGAATAATTCTTTAGGAGCCATGAAGCAGACGATTATCCGTTCTGTAGATAACTTGATTGTAGGGCTGAATATTCAATTGAAAAACATTCGTGAACAGGAAGAACAGACAGTTAAACGTATAGAGGCGGTTCCTACCCAACAAAAATATGTATTGACCGTAGAACGTCAGCAGAAGATCAAAGAGGAACTATATTTGTATTTGTTGAATAAACGCGAAGAAAATGGTTTGACACTGGCAATTACTGAAAGTAATGCACGTATTATTGACCCGGCTTCGGGTAGTAGTGATCCTGTAGCACCCAGATCGATGATAATTCTTTTGGTATCTATTGTTTTGGGGACAGCTATTCCTATAGGCGTTTTGTGGCTGTTGAACGTGACGGATACGAAAGTTCGTACCCGCAAGGAGTTAGATGACGCTTTGACTGTTCCTTTGTTGGGTGATATTCCACGTCATGATACAGGAAAAGGAGAAGATAGTGATGGCATTGTAGTTCGTGAGAATGGTCGTGATTCGGTATCCGAAGCTTTCCGTATCATTCGTACGAATATGGAATTTATGCGTGTGAAATCGGCAAAAATGCAGGTGGTTATGTTTACTTCCGCCAATCCCGGTGCTGGTAAAACTTTTGTTTCCAGTAATCTTGCCATGAGTATTGCTCAAACGAACAAGAAAGTTATTTTGGTGGATGTCGATATTCGTAAGGGTACATTGAGTGGTATTTTCTCCAATCCTTCCGATCGTATGGGATTGACTCATTACCTTTCCGGGCGAACGGACAATTTGGATGATATTGTAGGGGTAAGTGAGGAATATGGTAAATTGGATATTATATTTTCTGGTCCTGTACCTCCTAATCCTGCTGAGCTTTTATTGAGTGAACGTTTTGATCATCTGATTGTGGAACTTCGTAAGCGATACGATTATATCATTATTGATAATGTTCCTGCCGGCATGGTTGCAGATGCTTCTATTGTAAACCGGGTTGCGGACCTTACTATTTTTGTGGTTCGTTCGGGGGTAATGGATCGCCGCCAGTTACCGGAACTTGAAAAGATGTATCGTGAAGAGCAGCTTCGTAACATGTCTGTGATATTAAATGGGGTTTCTACTGAACGTAGAGGTTATGGTTATGGTTACGGCTATGGTTATGGTTATGGTTACGGCTATGGTTATGGCTATGGTTACGGCTATGGTTATGGCTATGGTAATGATATTCACAAGCATGAAAAAAAGAAGACTTTGAAATCATTCTTCTCCTATTTATTTAAACGCTAAAAAACTGAAAAACACTTTTCTTATTTATCTTCTTAAATATTTGGTCGGTGTAATTACTATCAATTGTAAGCGTTGATGAATATTTATATCATCGGCTGTGTTTGTGATATAGTTATATTGCGAATAATTTGATTCTGCATAGAAAAATAATCATTTCATATTTATATGTTAAATAACAAGTCTATTTTAATTACTGGAGGAACAGGTTCTTTCGGTAAAAAGTTTGTGGAAACCATTCTCCGTGATTATCCACAGGTAAAGAGGATCGTCATTTACTCACGTGATGAGCTGAAACAGTTTGAACTTAAGCAGAAATACCCTCATGAAAAATATCCTCAATTGAGATTTTTTATTGGTGATGTTCGTGATTTGGAACGACTCACCCGCGCTTGTGAAGGAATTGATGTAATAATTCATGCGGCAGCAATTAAACAGGTAGATACGGCTGAATATAATCCGGAAGAATGTATTAAAACCAATGTGCATGGTGCACAGAATGTGATAAAATCAGCTTTAGCAACTGGCGTTCAACATGTTGTAGCCTTATCTACAGATAAAGCTTGTGCTCCTATAAATCTTTATGGTGCTACAAAATTAACTTCCGATAAATTGTTTACGGCTGCTAATAATATTAGTGGCGCTAAGAATATAAGGTTTTCAGTAGTACGCTATGGGAATGTAATGGGATCACGTGGTTCTGTCATACCTTTCTTTATAAATAAGAGAGATGGAGGTGCGAAAGAACTACCTATTACGGATATGCGTATGACTCGCTTTAATATATCATTACAAGCTGGAGTTGATTTGGTAATGTATGCAATCGGACATCATTTGGGAGGAGAAATCTTTATTCCTAAAATACCTTCTTATCATATAAAGGATGTAGCTACGGCAATTGCTCCTCATTTGCCTCAAGTAGAAGTAGGGATTCGTCCAGGTGAGAAATTACATGAGGAAATGATTACGATTACAGATGCATTAGATACGATAGATCTGGGTCGGTATTACGTGATTTTACCTTCTGTATCATTTAAACATACTCGTGAGGAGTTTATAACGCATCATAATGCGGTACCTGTATCAGAAGGATTCCATTATAGTTCGGACAACAATACCGAATGGGAAACAGTGGAAACTATGCGCGAGAATATCAAGAAATATGTAGATCCTAATTTCGAAGTAAAATAATGATTGATAAACCTATATCTTATGGTCGTCAGTATATAACTGATGATGATATCGCAGCTGTAGTCGAAACGTTGAAGTCGGATTTTCTCACACAAGGTCCTAAAATCAAGGAGTTTGAAAGTAATTTTGCTACTTATTGTAACGCAAAATATGATGTAATGGTGAGTAATGGTACTGCTGCTCTTCATCTTGCTGCTATGGCTTTGGGTATTCATGCGGGTGATAAGGTCATTACTACTCCTATTACTTTTGTAGCAAGTGCTAATGGGTTTCGATATTGCGGAGCGGAAATTGTATTTTGTGATATTGATCCGAAGACTTTTTTAATGGATTTTGATAAACTTGAAAATATCCTAAAATCGAGTCCCAAAGGAACGTTTAAAGCTGTTATTCCTGTAGATTTTGCTGGTTATCCCGTTGATGGAGAACGTTTACGCGCTTTAGCGGATGAATACGGATTTGCTATAGTTGAGGATGCTTGTCATGCGCCTGGTGGATCATTTATTGATAGTAAAGGCATTCAGCATATGGTTGGTGATTGTGCCTATGCAGATATGACAGTATTTTCCTATCATCCGGTTAAACATATCGCTACGGGTGAAGGCGGTAGTATTACAACCAATCGAAAAGACCTTTTTGATAAACTCTCTTTATATCGTACTCATGGGATTACAAAAGATCCGGAATTATTGGAACATTCTGATGGCGCTTGGTATTATGAAATGCAAGAGTTGGGATATAACTATCGGATAACTGATTTTCAGGCAGCTTTAGGTATAAGTCAGTTGAAACGGCTAAATTGGAGTATTCAACGTCGCCAAGAGATTGCGGAGCGTTATAATAAGGCTTTTATGGGTACTTGCATCAAAACTCCGGTTGTAGCGAGTAATGTGTCACACGCCTATCATCTTTATATTATTCAATTAGAACAGCGTAAAGGACTTTATGACTTTTTGCGTGAAAATAAGATTTTTGCTCAAGTTCTTTATGTTCCGGCTCATACCATGCCATATTACCGTAAATTTGGTTGGAAAAAGGGAGATATGCCTGTGGCTGAAGACTATTATGAACATTGCTTGGCACTTCCGATGTTCCCATCATTGACTAACGAAGAGCAGGAGTATGTAATACAGAAGGTTTTGGAGTTTGTAAATAAATGATTGTTTTGATTGAAGTAATATCATAATGATTTATATACCAATTCGAATCATATTTTCTTTCTATAAACCGGAAAGGTAATTATATCTCATCTTTTCTATAAATTGTTGGGAAACTATTTAGCTTGTAATAATTGAAAAAAATAGGATGAAAAATTTAGCTATAATTCCTGCTCGGGGTGGAAGCAAACGCATACCACGAAAAAATATAAAACTTTTTATGGGTAAGCCTATTATCGCTTATTCTATAGAAACAGCTTTGCAGACCGGTTTGTTTGACGAAGTGATGGTATCAACTGATGATGAAGAGGTAGCTGAAGTAGCATGTGAATATGGGGCTTCTGTTCCATTTATGCGTTCAGAGAAAACGGCAAATGACTATGCTACACTTGCCGATGTACTTCATGAGGTGATAAACAAGTATGCTGAAAATGGAGAAAGATTTGACAATATGTGTTGCATTCTTGCCACTGCTCCGTTGATAACTTCTGAGCAATTGCTTGCTGCTTTCGAAAAACTTCAGATATCAGATGAACTTTCTACTGTTTATCCGGTGGTTCAATTTTCTTATCCCGTACAACGTTGCTTACAAATGAATGATAAAGGATTGGTGTCGATGAAATGGCCTGAATATTTGTGTTCTCGAAGTCAAGACTTGGAAACTCTTTATCATGATTCGGGTACTTTCTATTGGCATAAAGTAGAAAAATGGTGCAGTGGAGATATTGTGCGTGGTGCTATTGTTATGAATGAGCTTAATGTACAAGATATTGATACAGAAACAGATTGGAGGTTAGCAGAATTGAAATATTCTATTTTGAATGAATTGTAAACAGAAAATATTCTTTCGTGCGGATGCTGATAAGCAAATTGGTTATGGTCATTTTGTTCGTAGTTTAGCGTTAGCCGATATGATAAAGGAGGATTTTGATTGTATTTTTTTCACTCAATCTCCTACAGAGTATCAAAAAAGAGAAATCCAGAAAGTTTGTCCATTAATTGAATTACCTTCTAATGATACTAAATTAGTTGTATTCTTGAATTTCTTACAGGGTGACGAGATTGTGTTTTTGGATAATTATTTTTTTACCTCTGATTATCAATTACAAATAAAAAATAGAGGATGTAAATTAATTTGTTTGGGTACGAACGATCGGCATTATTATGCAGATGTTTTGTTGAATTTTGCAGAAAGTGATGCTTCTATATTTTCAGTTGAACCCTATACAAAGATAAAGTTGGGTATAGATTGGGCTATTTTAAGAACACCTTTTCGAAACTTTGTTCCACAACGAGAGAGCATTGTTAAACAGGATATAGTTATCTGTTTTGGAGGTACTGATCAATTTGGTCTGACTGAAAGATGTGTGGAGGTACTGCAATGTTGGGATATAAAAAGAAAGATATATTTGATAGCTACTGATAGCTTTGGATTACAGCGTGTTAAAGATTTACAAGCGAAAGGTGTTGTTTGTCATTTGAATGCTACAGCAGAAAAAATAGTAGAGATATTCAGCGTCTCAACCTGTATTTTATCATCGGCAAGTACTATTACCCAAGAAGCATTGGCTTGTGGAGTGGTTTGTATATGTGGCTATTATGTAGATAATCAACAAAAGATGTACTCATATCTATCTGAAAACAAGTTAGTTATAGGTGTTGATAACTGGCTCGATCCAGATATGGGAGTGAGATTACGAAATGTCTTGATGAATTTGGAAAATTGTAAGAAAAATCTTCGAGAAAGATCTTTTAAAAATCTTCAGAATAATTATATCAGTTTGTTACAGAGTTTGTGATCTGGTACAGTCTTTTAAACTTTTTGTAAATATAGAAAGATGAAGATAGAGAAAAAAACATATGTCATAGCAGAGTTATCTGCTAATCATAATCATAACTTTGATTTGGCTGTCAAGACAATAGAAGCTATGGCAAAATCAGGTGCTGATGCTGTGAAAATACAAACTTATACACCTGATTCTCTTGTAATGGACGTAGATAATGAATATTTTGGTCCTATTAAAGATGGCTTATGGAAAGGAATTAAACGTTATGATCTTTATAAAGAAGGAATGCTTCCTTATGAATGGCAGCCTAAATTGCAGAAAGTCGCTACTGATTTAGGACTGGATTTTTTTTCTACTCCATTTGATTTAGTTGGAGTGGATTTTTTAGAGACAATGAATATGCCTATTTATAAAATAGCTTCATTTGAGATTAACGATATTCCTTTGATCAGATATGTAGCTAAAAAACACAAGCCCATGATTATTTCGACTGGTGTTGCCGATTTAGATGATATTCAACTTGCTCTTGATACATGTTATAAAGAGGGAAATTATGATATTTCGTTGCTAAAGTGTACCTCTGAGTATCCTGCAACTTATGAACAGGCCAATTTACTCACTATACCTGATATGATTCATAGATTTGGTATTCCTGTTGGAGTATCCGACCATACAATGGGAAGTTTGGTACCTATTGTTGCGGTGTCATTAGGAGCGACTATTGTTGAAAAACATTTTATTTTATCACGTACAAATGGTGGGCCTGATTCTGCCTTTTCAATGGAACCAAACGAATTTCGTGAAATGGTAGATAGTATACGTAATGTAGAGCGGGCTTTAGGAAATGTTAAATATGATATCACTGATTATCAACGTGGTAAACGCCGCTCTCTTTATGCGAGAACTGATATTCACTGTGGTGATGTTTTTACTGATCAAAATGTCGGTTCGTATCGTCTTGGCGTAGGCCTTTCGCCTCAATATTGGGATCAAATAATGGGTAAAACTTGTAAAAGAGAAATTGTAAAAGGTGATGTCTTAAGACAGGAGGATCTGAAATAATGGCTATAAATGCTGATGAAATGTATATCAATGGGGATTATTCGTATAAAAATTATCTTTCTTTGTCCAAGGAAGAACTGTTGATGATCTTGCATTGGAGAAACCATCCGAGTATTCGTTCTAAAATGAATAATACTTCAGAAATTTCAGTTGAATCTCATTTGCAATATGTTGAAAATTTGAAGGATAGAACTGATGCTGTTTATTGGTTGGTACTTTATAAAGATATTCCTATTGGAACCTTAAATATTATTGATATTGATTGGGAAAATAAGATTTGCGAACCGGGCTTTTATTTGTCTCCGGAAGTGATGGGGAAAGGTGAAAGTATTTTCTTCTTATACAATTATAAATCTTTTCTTTTGAATGTAATCGGTTTTGAAAAATTGATTGGGCATAATTATTTGGATAATTTATCTGCCTTACAATTCACAATATTTTTTGGTGCTGATATTACGGATGTAACGGAAGTTAATAATCGCCTAAATGTGAGTTCATGTTTAGTGAAGGAATCTTTTAATCAACTTACTTCTCAAAGACTCATTTCTAAGTATATAAAATTTCTGAAAACATGGAATATAAATGACATATTAGGCAAATATGAAGTTTTTAAAAAATATGCTGAGGAATAAAAATGTATTGATAACTGGATGTAATCGTGGGATAGGCCTCTCTATCATGAGGTTACTGGCCGAACATGGTGCGAATATCTGGGCTTGTTGCCGAACTATAAACGATGCTTTTTTGGAAGATATTTCAGAATTGGAGCGAATTTATGATGTATCTATAAAGGCCATTCAAGTTGAATTGACGGATAGTATATTATTGGCTCGTACATTGGATGCTATTATAGCTGAAAAGCGTTCTATAGATATTTTAATAAACAATGCGGGCATTACAGCTACGGCTCTTTTACAACAAACCTCAATGGAAGAAATTAGAAAAGTGTTTGATAAAGAAGCAAAAGATATTAGAGTGTTTGATAAGGATATATTCGAAGCATTAATTTATAAGGTCGTTATAGGCGATTATGACTCAAATGGAAATAAAGATCCATATGTAATAAGATTTATAGTAAAAAGTGGAATCGAAAATGTCAAAGACAAAATTGAAAGCAAGGTTATTGAAAATATATTAAATAAAGAAAATCTTATTTTGGATTTTTATAGTTGGCAAAATTATGTGTCTTTTGAAAAGCAAGCTGATGGAAGTTTAAGGAAAAAATTAGAAACTAAAATTAGAGTTAAGGTAGAACTAAACTCTGACAATACCACTCAATAGTGAATATGCAACTTTAAAAAATCATTGCAACCATCGATATACATGGCATGTGGAGTGTGTTGCGTTGCTAGAGTTAAAGAATTGTCAATAGTACTTGAATTTACTAGTTTTCAAGATACAATAATGTTTCATAAAAGAGGAAGATTTGGACTAGAAAAAGTACAAAATTGTGAAATTAATGTTAAGGTTGTTTTAGATATGGAGTGTGGAAACATATAAAACAAAATTAAAAAATTGAGATAATAGTTGCAGTGAGCGAATTACAGAGATTATATATCTATGCTAAATACACCATATTATATGGTTGTAGGTTGATGAACATATGAATTTATAGAAATAAAATTTAATAGTTAAAGAGAATCCTAAGTAAAGTGCCTTGTAATAGGTGCTTTATTTTTGGCAAAAAATAATATAGTTATTGCGAATTTCAATAAATTTATTGAGGAAAATGTAAATATGTGATATATTGTAGCCAGAAAGTTAGAGGTGTGAGATTATGAAAATAGGAATAGATGTAGATGGAGTAATATTAGACTATGAAAGAGTATTAAAAACATATGGAGATTTATATGATTTTATAGAACTTAAAAAAGGTGGAATTATTAATAGAAATGAGCATTATTTACGAAATAGATATGACTGGACTGATGAAGAAAGAATGAATTTTGTTAATAAATATTTTTTGAAATTATCTAAGCAAACACCACTAATACCAGGAGCAAAAGATGTCATTAATATGTTGCAAAAAGCATTGGATACGGAAACGCCGGTGCCGGACGCATTACACAGCCGCATGAAGCAGCTCCTGCTGCAATATGCCGTCGTCGGTGGAATGCCGGATGCGGTACAGACTTTTGTGGACAGCAAGCAGATGAATGAAGTGCTGCGTATCCAGCGTGACATCGTGCGTTCTTATGATTAGCGCCTATTAGGAAAACACACTGTCAAAGGGGTTTGTAGCGGGGGTTAGCCCGCTACTGCGGTATCTTCCGTAGTGTTAATTTCAATGTACTCTGCAATCTTGTGGAGCTCGTCAGCAAATTTGAATTTCACGCTGATATTGCCGTTTTCATAGACCTTGATATAGTCCACAAGCTCAACCAAGATTTCCCGATTGAGGGCTTCAATGTTTTGATACTTCATAAAGGCTACCAGTGCGGGATGCTCATTGTCCACACCGTTTGCCAGTTCTGCGCGTTCAGCGTTCAGCCGGGTAAGCACCGTGGAAATATCAGAAGTCTGCCGTTCATAGTCAGCCTTCATATCCCGGTATTCCTGCTGGGTGATTTCACCGTCTTTCCAGTCCTGATAAAGAGATTGCTTGTAGCGTGTTATCTTTGTCAGTTCCCGCTCTTTTGCAGCTATCAGATCGTCCAGTCGGTAAGACTGGCTTTTTTTGATTGGAGCGGAATTGATCTGCGTGACGATTTCCGAGTAGGAAACAGCCAAATGTACCTGATGCTGTACAGCGAACAAAACAGCAGCCTCCAGCCGTTCATGCTTGATTGAGTGCATGGTGCAGGCTGTCCGGGAACGGTTCTTGTAGGTTGAGCAAGAATAATATACATTGTTGTTCTTGCCAACGCATCGGGTAATGGCCCGCCCGCAATCGGCACATTTCAGAAAGCCGCTGAATAAATGTACCTCACGGCCTTTCGGGGAAGTACGGGTATCACGCTGTAAGAGAGCCTGTACCTTGTCGAAAGTTTCATAGTCGATAATGGCCTCATGCGTTCCAGCCACTTCCACCCATTCCTCGCGTGGAACAGCTTCAATCTGGTGTACCTTGTAGCTTTTCACCCGGCTTCGGCCTTGGGCTAAATCCCCGGTGTAGGTCGGATTGGTAAGAATGGAGTGGATCATGCGGACTCCCCACATAGGATCGTCATACCCTCTTGTCGAAACAGGCAAGCCCTTTTGTACCTTGTAAGCCGAGGGGCTCGGTACGCCGTGTTCGTTCAGGTACAGCGCGATAGCACGTTTTGATGACCCTTGAATAAGCATTGTGAAAATGAGTTTGACATTTTCAGCAGCATCGGGATCAACAATCAGCCTGTGCTTGTCCTTTGGGTGCTTTACATAGCCGTAAGGAGCAAATGCTCCGATATACTGGCCGTTGCGCCGTTTGTAATCAAATACCTGCCGGATCTTTTTGGAAGTCTGATAGCAGTAATTATCGTTCATCACGTTTGTAATGGGAACGATGATATTTGAAACGCTGTCGGGGTTCTTGTAGCTGTCCACATTCTCAGCAAGGCTGATAAAGCGAACACCCATTTGAACAAACAGGTTGTCGATCAAACTTCCGGCATCGCTATAATTTCGTGCGAAGCGGGACAGGTCTTTTACTATAACGCAGTTGATTTTACCACTCATGACATCCGCCAAGAGCCGTTGAAAATCTTCACGGTTAGCGTCCGTCCCAGTATGTCCGTCATCTACATATTCCGTGATACTTTCAAACTCGTCAATGTTGCGTCGGTAAAAATCGTTCAGTAGGTCACGCTGGTTCTTTACGCTGTTGCTATCGTCTTTTCCTTTTTTCAAATCTTCCTTTGAAAGCCGGATATAGATGCCCAGCCGCCAGCGGCGGATTGTGTAAGAGGGAGAGAAACTCTGCTGATACCCTCTGTTTTTTGCTCGTGCCATTGTTCCTCCTTCCCTATCACATTACACTTATATTATAACTCTGTCCGGGGAGGACAACAAGGATGCCTCCGCTTCGGGACACTTTGTCTCGAAGAAGCAAAACGAGCTGTAACCGAAGTTACAGCCCGCTTCTTTGCCGCAGCAGGAAATCCGTCAGCTTATCTTGGAGAGATGGCCCGCTTTCAGCAAATTCAATTTTCACGCCAACACCACCGATGCAAAAGCAGTATGGATTTTTGACAGTCTGCAAAAATCGAGAGATGCGCTCCTTTCGGGAAAGCGCATTGTCAAAGGTCATACCGCTCACATCAGGCAGGGACTCGGCAGCCACCGCGCCAATGTCAACGCTTCTCATTTGTTCAAGTTCCTGTGTAGTTAATTTCACGGTAAACCTCCTTCGCAGATTGATAGAACGCCTCCCGCTGTTTGGTGGGGAAACGCAACAGGCCAGCACCACCGGGATGCTGGCCTGTTGCCTTACTCCACCTTGGGACACTTTGTCTCGAGGTTTATTATAGTTTTTGAATATTAGAGAGCGCCGCACATATTTACTTGACCTGTCCAAAGACAATCTTTATTTTCTGTGCGGCGCTCTCAACGCAAGTAAAGCGACAAGCCCGGAGGAACAGGCAGCCAACCTGTTCAGCGCCGGATCATGGCCTTGGGATGGCCGGGCCCATTTACAGTGTTGGTGTTGTTCGCTCAATCTCTTTTGGGAAATGTCACCGCGCACCCACCGTCTGGCTCCCCGTACTTACTCAGGGTTGCCGTTATTCCCTTGCGTTAGGAAGAAAACCTCCTCTCATAAACCGAGACATTTTTTCATCAATTCCAAGTGGGTTAAGATGAAAAAATCAAAAAGTTTTTTTCATGCGTTCAAGGCCACGCTTGATCGACTGGCGAATAGACTCCTCATGTACGCCCTCGGCCTTGGCAATTTCTTTAATCGACTTGCCAAGAATAATATGTGCGTCAATTCTGCGGCCCTGGATCTCCGGCAGAGAATTGAGAGCGTTCCACAGACGAAGAAAGGTTTCCATTCGTTCAAGGAGCTCCTGCGGGGTCGGCTCATGCAGGCAAGCGGAATATTCAATCCCGTCATCGCAGTCCAAAGAATACTGCGCCTTGTGCCGGGAGAGCCGCCGCTGG
>OGUP01001229.1_pt1 | contig 14862 bp, 8 predicted proteins | sample 1553661 | NCBI WGS metagenome assembly OGUP01 (sample SAMEA2580026, study PRJEB22360) | human gut metagenome | biome: human gut; feature: human-associated habitat; material: faeces | place: Denmark | collected 2008/2010
TGGATGGCTATTTTGATGACACCTGTCGTGGTGAATTGAAGAAATATGGAAGTGTAGAAGAATTATCGGTTGCAGCGAATAAATATTGGAAAAAGTCAAAAAAACTGCAGAAAAAGATTGATGATATGGAAGCATCTACATCCTTAAAAGTGGGTAGAACAATTACGTGTATTCCAAGAAAAATAAAAAAGGCATTACGCAAATAAAGAGGAATAAAAATGGACAATATTTTTAAAGTATCAGTAATTATACCTGTGTATAATGCGGCGGAATTTTTAGGACAGGGACTGGACAGTTTGCTGAATCAGACATTACATGACATAGAAATAATCTGTGTGAATGATGGATCAAGTGATAAATCATTAGAGATTTTAAAAGAATATGAAAAAAATTCTTGCAAAATTGTATTAAATTTTGTGAAAACAGAAAGCAAATTTATGTTATACTAAGAATCTTTGATTTTTTTCAGGACGAACCCCGGTTGTTTTTTAAGCATAATTTTTGTCTCCTTTCAAAGACTGTACGGGGCAATTATATAACAATCGGGACAGAATTGACAGAAGAAAATTTCCGGTCTTTAAGAATGATTCGGATAGGCCGGATGAAAGCATAACAGCAGGATTCAGATGCAAAAAAAACTCATCTGGCCGGTGTGATGCAGATTTGCAGCAGATGGTATTCTGTGTTAAAATAGAGAGGCGAAAAACGGGAATACAGGGAAAGATGGAAAATCATTACAGAGGTGAAAGAGATGGAGGAAAATGCAAAATCAGAGGAGGAGTCATTCAAGACTCCGGGGGAACGTATCGTAAAACTGTGTGAAAAGCAGCAGATCTCCCAGAGGGAGCTGGCAAGGAGGATCGGTGTGACATCTTCACAGATCAGCCGTATTTTAAAAGGGGAGACGAAAACGATCAACAGTGATATGTTGATGGCTCTGGCACAGGAGTTTGGCGTATCCACGGATTATATTCTTGGAATTGTGAACAATCCGGAAAATACGCAAAGTGTGGAAAATACAGAAAACCTGGCAGCAGAATCAAAGGACATGGAGGAACGCAGGGAACAGCCGTTTCACACGCCGATGCTTCTGATGAGTTCTGCTTTTCCGCTTGGCGGCTGCATAGATTTTATTGAGTCACTTGCAGATCAGGACGAAAAGATGATGGCGTACGCAGAATATTATTATTTCAGCGGCCATCACGAGAAGGCGGTAGAATATGCGGAAATGTATCTGGATCATCCGGATATCATGCTGAAGATGTCGGCCTGCCTGATCTATACATTTGCAAATCTGTCGCTGAACCATATCCATTCGGCACGGATGGGGCTGAACAGGCTGACGGAGAATCTCAATCAGGGGGTGAAAGGAAATACGGATCGGAAGGCAAAGGCATTTGGGGTCTTTGTAGCTGTCGCGGCACACACACTTCTGCATCTTCCGGTTGGCGATATTCCGCCACTGTCAGATTATGTCGGAGAATTCAAAAAAGGAAAACAGCTGTGGGGTGTTTACGTGCTTGCACATAAGGCATATCTGGATCGGGAATACCAGCGTTCTCTTGGCATCGTGGAGGCATGTCTGATGACGACAAAAGAGATATATCCGATTTCAATGATCTACCTGAATCTGGTGGCGGCAATGAATGCCATGAATCTGATGCAGACAGAGCTTGCAAAGAAATATTTTATGCAGGCGTGGGAGATCGCAAGACCGGATGGTCTGATCGAAGGTATCGGCGAACATCACGGACTTCTGCAGGGGCTGATCGAGACTTGTCTTAAGAAAGATTATCCGAAAGATTATGAGCGGATCATCGCAATTACTTATAAGTTCAGTTTTGGCTGGCGCCGGATCCACAACCCGGATACGAATGAATATGTGGCGGATAATTTAACAACCACAGAGTTTACGATTGCCATGCTTGCGAGCCGCGGCTGGACAAATCAGGAAATCGCTGATTATATGCAGATCACGCCAAGAACCGTGAAACAGCATATGACCTGTATTTTCAACAAAATGAGTATTTCCAACCGAAAACAATTAAAAGACTATATGCTGAGATGATGCCGAATGTTTAAAAAATTGCGGGACTTACTTTGTAACGGAGCAATTCGTAGCATCATTTAAAAGAACTAGGTATTACCTGAAGTTAAAAAAGAAAATTTTTCTTTGTAAATGGACATTCTGAAGAGGAAATGTCCATTTTTTTTGTCAAATGGACGATGTCTGTAAAAATTTTTTAAAGTAAAATATAAAAGAGGAAAATGTGCCGGGGACGGCACAGGGAGAAAATTAAAACAGAAGGAGGCGTAGTTTATGGAGAAATTAAAGCCAAAAATCTCGAAAAAAGTCAAAAAAGTTTTAAGTTCCGTGCTGGCGGCAACGCTTGTGCTTGGAAGTGTTCCGGCGAGTACCTTTTTGGGTGATGCCATACAGGTGCGTGCGGCGGCGTCTTACAGTCCGCAGAAGTATGGTGTGGGCGTACTGTGCCGGGATCTGACAACCGGAGACAAGGCAAAGGAAATTTTCAATGCGCTGGTACGGTGCAAGTCCAAGAAAGAGGATTCGCTTTACGGCAGTATTTACAACAATGTTGGTATGGTGAAATACAAATACAACAAGACGAAAGCCGGCTCCGGGGAGACATTTTCAGTCAAAGTGCAGAAGGACTATCCGGTGCTGTACAATCAGTCCGGACAGATCAGTCAGAATCTGATGGCATACATAACGAATGATAAACATAAGAATTTCGGACACCACTGGGGAAACCGGACGCAGTACGGGAAAATTATTTTTGGTTATCCGACCAGTGCAGATAATAACAGTTTCTGGCTCGGGCAGAGCTACAATACAGGCGATCATAATTCAGATGGAAGCTGGACGGTCGGGGATCGTGATACCTGGGCAGCATTTCGGCCATCGCTGGGACAGAATAAAAGAGCAGCTCTCTATGTGACTACGAAGAAGGGCTGCGGCAGCTGCGGAAGTGCCAAGATCCAGAATGTATCGATTGCATTTAAGGATGAGACCGCTCCGAAGATCAAGAGGATCACGATCACGAGTGATAAAAACTCTGACACACCGGCCTTGTATTTTAAGGAAGGTCAGACGATTTATGTAAAGGTGAAATTCAGCGAGTATGTGCGTCTGGCAGATAACAGTGCAGGCAGTACACAGTCAAAGAACATCAGACTGGCGTTGTCGCTTGGACAGAAAAATACGGCAGATGTGGCAACTGCGTATGCGAATCTGGATACTTTGAAAGATGATATTGCAATATTTTCTTATAAAGTTCCAAAAACCATTGATAACAAAACGGTAGATTTTTATGTGTCCGGACTTGCGGATATCGGCTATCAGACATCGATCATTGATCAGAACGGCAGCAAAAATTATGATAGAAATTTTGTCGGTTATGATGGGGGTACCTTGTCTAATGGAAGTGGGACGATGAAAAAACTGAAAGCAGCTGTTGGGAGTTCCAATTATAACACACTGAAAAAAACAAGCAGTGCCATTACAGACCTTGCCGGCAATCCGCTCAGTCTGGACGGATTTCGCAATGTGAAAAAAGGATCCGCAGGATGCAGCGTGACAAGGGCATACCTAGATACGGTAAATCCGATCGTCGAAACAGTTTCGATCACCACGAACCAGAAAAACCAGACACAAAATGCAAACGAAGCCAATTATCTGAAGGTCGGAACGACCGTGACGGTATCTGCTGTTTTAAATGAACGCATCCAGAAGATCAGTGATGCCAACAGGAAAAAGATCATCGCTTCTTTAAATATCAAAAAGAAAGACGGCAGTCCGGTGAAACTTGAGGCAAAATATGTTTTTGATCAGTCGTCAACCGGAAAAACGGTTGTCATATTCAAGGATTTTATCGTGGATCGGGATATGGTTTTCCAGAAGCAGGATAAACTGAACTACAAAAAGAAAACGGATTATAAAGTGACGATTACGGGAATTGCAGGCCTGAGCGAGATCAAAGATTATTCTGGAAATACACTTTCTGTGGCAAATGATCTGAGAGGCAGTACAAGTAAAGATTTCTATCTGGATAACGAAGCTCCGACGATCATGATCGACAGTCAGGCTGTATCAGAAACAAAAACGTATGAGATGGCGAGAATGACGAAGTCAGAAGATGAAGTGTATTCTCTGGCGTTTAGCGTAAAAGATTATGATACGGTGAGCGGAAATACTTCCGGGCCTCTGGCCTCGGGTGTGATCGGCGGAAAAGCCAGCATGACGGTGAACCTTCAGGGACAGGGAGATGCCAATAAGTTCTGGTATTATGCATCACAGACGGCACTGAAAGAAGATGAGATCGACCAGACAGGATTCAAAGAGGCACAGTCTGGAAAGACAAAGATCGATCTTGATCTGACCAATGATACAACAGATCTTCATCTGTATCTGAAATTCGACAAAAATATTGATTATTCTTCCGTAAACAACGGAGTCAAAGTGCAGGTATCTGCAAGTGATATTAATCATAATACAAAGACCGTAACAGCAAAATACAGCTACACGGCAAAAGACAAGATCGCTCCTGTGATTTCTTATGAGAGCATACAGCTCAAAGAAAACAATGACAACAGTGCATATCAGGAAGCCGTTGTGAGAGTTAAAGATGCAGGCGGCATCAATATCGACAATATCCGCTACTTCTGGCTGGAAGAAGGCAGCACGCTTCCGGGAAGTGACAAATTTACTACGGCAGCTGTGGGGGATGTGACGGTTGTGAACCAGTCCGGCGATAAAGTGACCGAGTGCCTGGTTACGATCCGTACAAAAACAGTCGGAGCAAACCAGACTTATCAGGCAGCACTTTATGTCTCTGCAGCCGATATCGCAAAGAATGAAACCATAAGCGAAAAACTTGCAGATGCGGCAATCGACCGAAATATTCCGGCAGTGGAAATTATAACACCGGAAACAAAAACGAACGAAGCAAACAAAGAATCTTCGCTGAAAGTCCGCGGTCCGATCACTTCTTCCGCAAATGAAGCGGAACTGTTTGTGGCAGTAAAAGATCCGATCGAACAGGATGCTTATTTTATCCGCAGCGTGTCAGGAAAGGCATCAGAAATACTGATCGATAACGAAGAATTTTTGGATGCGGCAAAACTTCCGTATTCTTCCGGATATCAGAGCAGCGAGACCGGAAAATGGTCCTACGGAACGCTTATCATGACCGGAGATCAGAAATATGAGATCACGACAACTTACAACAGTTTAAATGATGCAAATGCGGCGACCGTAAGAGAACGTTTCCTGGCGATCAGCGGAAATAAATACTATGGAAATGTAACCGTTGCAGCAGGGTCCGGTTTTAAGAGCAGTGCTTTTGCGACAAGCGGAAATAAAAAAACATTTGATGCATCAAAAGGAAAACTGGTCACAAAGACCTTTACCATGACTCCTGACGAGTATGGATTTTCCGATAAGAAAGATGTAAAAACCGGAAGTTATCAGATCGACCGGACACCGGCAAATACCGTGACGATCAAAACAAAGGATAATGCAAATTACGGGCAGCAGGTAAAACGGGAAGATTTTGGAGATGCATACAATCCGGAGGTAAACGGAGCAGAATATCTCTCCACACTTACCGGGGCAGCATTTGACATCAGCTTTGCAAATCAGAGAACCAGCCATTTTGTGATGGATGATATTGATTATGCATCGCCGAATACCTATATCTGCCTGAAACAGACAGAAGGTGATAAGGAAACCGAAGTTTACCGGTGGAATATCATAAAGGGAAAATCCAGCCAGACGGTAGAAATTCCGGAAGGTCTGACACTGCCAAACGGACAGTATAAACTGGAAGTTTCTGTCAGCAACAAACAGGGTAATTCGGCAGAACCGGTCATTACGACGGAGCAGTATGACAACATTTATCTTTATAATTATGATGCTGATATGACAGAAGCATTTGGTATCAGCAAAGTGACGGGAAGTATTCATTTTGCAGCAGAAGATCCATATCAGGGAGCAGATAAAGTTCCGTACTATGGATTTGCCGCAACCGGAACGTATGAATTTAACCGGACCGTTGTGGATGACCAGAAACCGGATTTTACCGCAACCGGAGCGGATGGCTATACGACAGATGTTCTCTATCTTGGAAACTGTGCAACATCTGAGACAACGGAAGGGATTACTTACAACCGCAGCATTCAGTTTACGGTAAACGGCATGGAAGATTACGATGTCGGCAATTACTGGATCAAAGTCTGGGCGGGTGATAACGAGGCTTCTGCGAAATGGTTCCCGCTTAAGGATTATGATGCAGAAAATAAAGTGATGATGTTTGACGTAAAGCCGACGGATGCAAAAGCAATGTTCCAGGCGGAGGATGCGGCTGCCTTTTATGCAGGCGGATATGCAAATGCAGATGTATGTGCAGTTCCGGTCTTTGAAGGCAGCAACACGATCTCTTATGAACTGATGAACGTTGGAGGCGTGAAGTCACAGCGTCACGAAGTGGAGATTTATTATTCTGCAAAAGCACCGGATTTCAAAATAGAAGTGGAAGAAAGTAAGACTTCCAGGCAGAGTATTTCTGCAGCAGTAACAGAAGCAGACAGTACGATGGTTGCAAAAGATCCGGAAATGTATGAAGTGAATCTTTCTGCTTCTGATGACACTGCGGATACGCTGATAAAAGAGAGAAGTTTTGCTTATACAGAAAACCAGCGACACCTGTATTATCTGCTGGATGGATATGGAAACTTAAGCTATCAGCAGTTTTATATCACAGATGTGGATCATACGGCACCAACAGCAGAGTTTACAGTGTTAAAAAGTGCCACAAGCGAGATTACTGCAACTGGCACAGACAGTACCGCACAGAACGAAGGAGAAACGGATGAATATATCACAAATCCGAGCTTTGAAATTGAGATCCGCGACGATCGGAATCTGAAAAATGCAAATATTCAGCTGATCATCGATGGAAAAGATCCGATCCATGTGGTACAGACAAACGATGGATATGGATCCGACTGGGATGGCTCTTATTACTGCGGTATGGAGTTCACAAAGGATATCAACCAGAGTCTAGGTTTTCTGAGTGAAAATTATCTGGTGAATAAAGATGGCAGCCACACCCTGCGTCTTATGGGAGATTTCAAGGCAGACATTGATCTTTCCAAAGAGAAAGGACTTCATATGCCGCACAGCATTGAGCTGAGGATTGTCGATGAGGCCGGCAATGTCATGGAAACGATTTCTTCCAAAGACCAGGACTTCTACGGAATCAACCAGCGGCCGAAGATCCGCAGAATGGATGTTTATCCGCAGGACGGCATGGTAAACTTTGAATTCAATATGGAAGTCCATATCAAAAAAATAAATGGGATCGAACTTCCGCAGATCATGTACAGATACATCTATTATGGCTCGTACTTTATGCTTGGAAGGGCAAGAGATATGCTGCGTCAGTTTGATGTGCCGGTGGACGACGAAAACGTCTTGCTGAAGGATTACTGCGGAATCAGTAAGGATGGAACTTACGAGATCGAGTATGAAGATATTTATGGAAATTCATATACGGAGCAGTTTACACTGGAGGACTTTTTCGGAGATTATTCGGCACAGATCCAGTACAGCACGACAGAGAAAACAAAAGAAGATGTAGTGGCAACGATCGAAGGTGTCAGCGAAAACGCACAGATTTCCCTGAAAAAGACAGACGATACAGGTGAAAGTAGTACGGATGACAGCGAAAACAAAGAAGATACCAGTGACGCTTATACGATCAGCTGGAATAAGCAGAAATCAAAGGCAACGATCGTGTTCCACAAAAACGCAAATATTACATTTGAACTGACCATTCCGGGAGCAGCTGAGCAGAAAACGGTGGACTACAATGTTACGGTAGAAAACATGGATAAAGATGCACCGAAGGATGCAAAGGTTTATTGGAGATTTCTGGAGAACGGAGAAGTACAGGAAGGAAATACACTGGATATTTCAAATCTTGAAGATCAGAGTACCACAGACGGTATTGAAGTCTGGATCGCTTCCGAGAGTGAAGATCTGTATGCTGCAAATGGAAAGGAATTAAAGCATACCTTCCTCTATTCGGAAAACATGGAACGAAGCTATACCTTTGAATACAGTGATGAGTGCGGAAACGAAGGTGCACCGATCACGGTTACACTGCCGGATGAGCTGAACATGAAGCCGTATGAAGCACCGGTGGAAGAGGAAGGTGCTTATGAAAAAGACACAACACCTCCGGAAGTCGTTGCGGAAGTCTATGCGGTCTATGACGGATTGGCAAGTTATTTCAGTTCCTGGACACCGTCAGAAGATGCTTTTGCCGAACTGGCAGAAAAGATCGGATACAGCGGCGGTTATAAGATTTCTTATACCATTTCTGATGACAGCCGGACGAAACTGATCGTGAAAAACGGACTGCAGGCAGATACGGGAAAACTGAATTTCAACAGTACCTCAGATCAGATTGATGGTGTGAAACTGGATGCGAACAATAACAGCCTGCTTATCACAAAGCCGTGTCAGATCACGGTGATTGCGATCGATCAGGAAGGAAACTTATTCTGGCACAGTCTTGAGGCTGCGAAGATCGACCAGGAAGCACCGACGGTTCGTGTGGAAAAAGAAGGTATCAGCTTTACCCGCATGAGACTGAAATTCTATGCAGATGATAATTCTGATAAAGACAACGAAAAAGGAACCATCCTTCCGGTGACGTCGGGACTGCAGAAGGGCATGGATGACAAAGGCTATTACTATTTCCGGGAAGTAGAAAATAACGGAACCTACGATACTATTTTTAAAGACCGAAGCGGCAACCGGGCAAAGATCAGCACAAAAGTAACGGAGATCGACAAGGATGCACCGAAGATCAGCGTATCTTCCTGGAGTCCGTGTTACGTCAAAGACGGAGAATCTTATGAAAAACTGCCGCCGATCGAACCGACAAACAACTCCGTTCTGCTGAGTCTTGATTTTAACAAGACAGTATCGGAACTGAAAGTATACTATAAACAGAATGATAACTGGGTAGAAGACAATGGAACATTCTCAAAGACAGGAATCGAGCTGGGCGGAAGAAAAGGAAACGTAGAATTTTTCGCAGCGGTTCCAGGAATGGTTAAGATCGTGGCGACTTCGCCGAACGGTGTTTCCGGTGAAATGACAGATATCGACCTGGTTGACATCATTGATAAAAATGCACCGACGATCACAGTGACACAGAAACTGGAAAACAATCAGATGAACGTTATCTTCCGCTCCGATGAAACCGTATTTGTAAGCGGCGGCGGTCTGAACAGAAAATATGGCGGCAACACCAATATTTCTCTGGCGATCAAAGAAAACGGTGTATATGATTTCACATTTGCGGATGCAGCCGGAAATATGACACAGCAGCAGATCACGGTGGATTCGATCGATGAAATACCTCCGGTTGTCTACGCATCCGGCATTCCGGAAACGTACATCCGCTCAGAGGACTGCAGCGTAAAGGTTACGATGTCCGAGGCAGGAACGATCACGTTCCGCAGAAAAGAATATCCGGTCAAAGCACCGACGGACAAAAACGGCGATGGCGAATTAAAAGGAGATGAACTGGACTGGATCACACTTCCGATCACGACAAACGGAAGTTATCAGGTCAAAGCAACCGATCAGGCAGGACTGGTTTCTTACCGTGTACTGGAGATCCAGTATCTGGATGATATTGCACCGAGTATTCAGTTTGACCGCTCTGTTGTAAATGTTTTCCAGGGAACGACTGCCGAAGAATTAAGAGAACAGCTTCTGGATGCGACGACATTCCGGCTTTGGGATAACATTGATCCGAATCCGCAGATTTCACTGAAAAACATGCTGACGGAAAAACAGATGAACGAGCAGGGTATTCATGAAGTCACATATTTACTGAGTGACCGTGTGGGAAATGAAAAACTGGTCAAACGGTATGTGAAAATTATCAGCTCGGCAAATCTGAAGATCACGGCAAACGGCGAATCACTGCTTCCGTGTGATACAACGATCCTGAAAGAAAATCGGGCAGATCTGGTACTGGAAAAATCCAGAAGAAGCGGTGAATCCTTTAAGGTATATTACAAAAAGGGAATTCAGAAAGCCGGAGCGATGAAGAAGGCAGATGTTGTGAAAGACGGTAAGCTGACGGATCTGGAGGCAGGATTCTATACGCTCTATATTGTAACGCAGAATAAAGAAACGTATCTGACTTATATTTATATTGATTTAGAACAGTAAAGGAGGGCAGGTATATGGATAAGAGAAAAAACAAGATATTTTTAAAGAGGGCTTTCAGTCTGATGCTTTCCGCGGTTGTGCTCTTTACGGGCCTTCCGCTGGAAATGCTGGCGGCACCGCAGAGTATGGATAGTAAAGTGGCGGATGAAGATGTGCTGCTTTTGCAGAATGATTCGATATCTGTCCGCATGTCAGGTAAAAACGGCGGATTTTATATCTCAAATGTGGAAGGTGATAAGACAATAAAATCCGACAATAACAAAGATCTGCTGTACCACAGCGATGATTATGACACTTCATTTACTTCCTTCCGCATAACCAGAAACGGAGAGACAAAAGATTACATTTTCGGCGGAGATTATTCTTTTGAAGGAATAAAGTCCGGCGGTGTAACCGTTTCGCAGGATGCAAAGGACAGCATGCTTATTGCGGCTAATCCAAGGATAAAATTCTTCTTCATAAGATTGGGGTTTAGTGAATTTTGGGACTTTTAGTGAAACATATTGTTTGTTAATGGAATGAATCTTTTTCAAGAGGGTTCCGGCAGTGGGCTGTCCGCGTGTGCCGGAATCTGGTCGCGGATCGTTTCGCCGGGGGAGTCGGGCGGGCTGGGGCCCGGTTTTTTCCCCGGTGGTCTATCTGCTTCCGGGTGGAGCAGTGCCAGCACGTGCATGCTCTTCAGCCGCTGCCTGAGCTCTTCCTCGATTTCTGTCTCCAGATGCCGCAGACGCGCGTAGTGCCTGTCGTGCAGGTAGTCGCCTTTGTTCCAGTCGATCTCTGTCGCGGCGCCCATGGGGAGCCCTTTGTGGAAGAGGTACATCAGGTCGTACACAGTCACCCGTTCGACCCCTTTGCCGAGATAGACCATGCGCGCCGTGGTGTAACAGATGTTGCCGATGATGAGCGTGTTGATTACGGATTTGTAGAGTGAGTATTCCACGCCGAGCAGTTCCTTCAGGAAGCCCGCATCTATACCCCGCGCACTCCTTTGGCCTGGTGGCGAGTAGGCGAGTAGATTCATAACTCTGATGGCACAGACGATTTTATCCGAAAACATATTGTGTGTTTTTATTGTAATCTCTATTTCCAATAGAGATAATAAGTGTGATTTTGCTTGTGAATTATTGATACATAATTCGTTCGGAACCCACTTTCCGGAAACGGCGATTCACACGATGTTAAACTTGCGTCATGCGTGTCACTATATATTTAGTTTCTATTTTATTGTCAGTATTTTATATTGCTGTAACGGTGAAATTATGGTGAAACATAATGCTCGCTGTGGCACCCTTTTTTGCCGGGCAGACACAGCGAAATACGCTATTTTTAAACGGTAATATTATGCAGTTGCATTACAAAACGGATCACACCTCGTGTCTGAACTACAAAACCGAATCGTTCGGGGGATTTACGCTTGGGAAAATGTCGGAAGGCAAACGGTTCAACAACCAGAAGGAGCCTGTTAAAGTCAATCATCTGATATTTATTCTGGAGGGGGAGGTAAGTATCGTCAAAGACAACGAATGCGCGATATCGGTTCGGGCCGGAGAGTTTGTTTTCATTCCCATTTCATCGCTTTATGTGGGTACGGTCATCCGGCCCGGACGTTACCTCGACCTGACCTTTTTCCACAATAATATCTCCTTGTGCGACAAATATATGCTGTCGCATTATCTGGAGAGTGTAGGCAATTTTGATCCCAGTTTTAAGGCTTTGCCCGTACGCGAACCGCTCGATTTGTTTTTGAAATTGCTGGAGATTTATCTTTCGTCGGGGATCAACTGCAAGCATCTCCATGAAATAAAGGAGAAGGAGTTGTTCATCATCTTCCGCACGGCTTACACCAAGACCGAAATGGTCAGGCTTTTGCACCCGATTATGGGCCAGCGGGTCGATTTCAAGGGGGCCGTTCTGCAGCACAAGGACAAGGTGTCGAGCCGGGAGGAGCTGGCCCGGGTGATGGGAATGAGCGTGCCGGACATGGCTCGGAAATTTAAGGAAGAGTTCGGTGAATCGGTTTACTCTTGGCTGCTCAAACAGAAGAATGCCCGCATACTGGCCATGCTCAGCTATCCTTCGGTTACGATAAAGGACGTGATCTACGAATTCAAATTTTCTTCGCCGGCAAGCTTCAACAAATATTGCAAAACACATTTCGGGTGTCCCCCGAGAGTGTTGGCCGAGCGCATAAAAAATGAAAAATCAGCGGAATATGCCGCTGGATGAGGAAAAGATTAATTAGAATAACTTTTTGAGCGTTTTGGATAAGTGGATTTTCAAAAACACTCCCGACCTTTGTCTCGGTCAGGAAAATGACGCAAAAAGGCCCGGACAGGCCGTGCTGCAAAGGGGCGGGAATTGCTTAGCTTCCGCCGTGAAAAGAACAGAATTAAAAGATCACCTTATGTGTTTCTCTATTGGAAATAGAGGACGTAATTTTACAATAGTAAATATAACTGTTTTTGTTGGAAAATATGCAATACCGGGCTGTTTTTTTGATAAAAACGATCGGGGAAAATTTTTCCGGCCCTTGGAAATTCGCTATAAACGGGTCACAATTTCGTTTATTCGATCCAGTACGTCGCTGTCGAATTCTTTCAGGTAAATATGCGTGATTTTCTCCGAGGCATGTCCCAACCCTTCGCTGATGACTGCAACCGGAGCGCCGCATTGTTTTGCCAGGGTCGCCCATGTGTGGCGTGCCACATAGGTGGTAAGGGGTGTGGTCAGGCCGAGTTTTAAGCCGACTCTTTTCAGATTGCGGTTGATCCGGGCCAGTGCGCTGCGGTACTGGTCGTAATGCGAAAACGGGGCGTTATCGCGCAGAATGGGGAAAATATAGGGGGAATCGTTGTCGTATTTGGCGATAAGTGCCGCCAGCGGCTCCGTGATCGTGATGCGCAGCGGCTGGCTGCTTTTGTGCCGGACATAGTGGATCGCATTGTCGAAAATGTGTTCCTTCCTGAGAAAAACGATGTCCACAAGCGACATGCCGCGCGTGTAGAAACTGAAGAGGAAAATATCCCGTGCGAACTCCAGAAGTGGTTCGCTGGGGGAGAACGTGCAGTGCACCAGAAGCACCATGTTTTTTTTCGACAAGGCCCGCTTGACGGTTTTATGCACCGTGGTGCGTGTCGCCTTGAAAGGCGATTCCCCGACAGACGGAAAGCCGTCTTGGAGAATGTTGTTGTAGATGGTTCGCAGGTTCCGCATATAAAAGGCAATCGTGTTGTCCGACACCTGTTGTTTGCGGAGGAATTCTTCGTATTTGCGGACGAACATCGGATTGATTTCGCTCGCCCGCACATCCTTTCCCCCGAGGTATTTCTGCAGCGATGAATGCGTGCTTTTGTATGCCGCTGCCGTTCCGTTTCTGCGGGCCAGTATTTTTTCGCGTATCTGCTTGTTCATGTATTGCAACAGATGGACGTTGTGCTGTCGGGACGAACGGTTGTCCAGGTCTTCCACGCAGAAATCTATGCCGTGCTCTTCGTAGAAGGCGATTTTCGACAGCAGCGTTTTGCGTTCCCTGTTCAGTGCGCGGTTCATCCGTTGTGCGCTGCGATCCGAAAGTTGCCGACTGTCGTCCGCGCGGACTTTTCCCGATACGGGATCGAAATCGGATTCGCGGATTTTATAGTTGGTGTACAGTACTTTTTTGCGGCGGTTGTGGATGATCTGGAAAACCAGCGGGTAAGTACCGTCTTTCAGTAATTTGTTTTTGTGCAGCTTTAATTTTACGCTTGTCATAAGACACCTTTTATAAACCTTGTTATATAACCATACAAAACTATTCCAATTGTTGAAACAATTTGAAAAAGATAATGTTCAGCATCGGTGCGGAAGTCCTGTCCCCCGTGCTATCGGTTTGGTTTATAGGGGAATATTTTATAAAAAGGTGTGGTGTGACGAGGCGACTGAAAATGGGTGCCGGCGACCGGGGCTGACCTTCACGAGCTGGCGCTGTGCGGGTGCGGCCCGCGACGGGGGGGTGCCGGTTTATCTCCGCCTTTCCCGGAACCGGGCGCCGAATGTGCCGGTATTGCACCCATGGCAGGAGAGGCTGTCAGACAAGTCTGATTTTAACGATTTTACCCCGTCTGAACAAGCTCTGGCAGGGGCGATTGCCAATTCTGAGGGCTTGTCAGACATTCTTTCATTTTTATTTGCGACTTAGCGTTTTTTCCATAGGGGCGTACACGCTACCCGTGTGCCGTCGTCGTAGGTATGTTTTTCCAGTGAATTTTCCCGGGATTGGATGCATAGGTAGACCATCTCCTCCTGCGAGGTGTTGCACAGGCCCCTTACCCCTGCCGGCGCGACCCTTATGACGCTCCCCGCTTTGACCGGAAAGCAGTCGCCGTCTACCTGACAGTAGCCCGCACCCCGGAGTATTATGTACGTTTCTTCGTCTTTGTCGTGCTTGTGGAAATACCCGGGCCCGCTTCCGGGCGGGATGCTGTTGAACGATATTTCCGTGCCGGTCGCCCGCGTCAGCTCTTTGAGGAACAGTTTGCCCCGTACTTCCTGCCCGGTTTTGGCATGAATCAGCGAATACGATTTTATATCCTCCGCGTCGCCGA
>OGUP01001232.1_pt1 | contig 14814 bp, 22 predicted proteins | sample 1553661 | NCBI WGS metagenome assembly OGUP01 (sample SAMEA2580026, study PRJEB22360) | human gut metagenome | biome: human gut; feature: human-associated habitat; material: faeces | place: Denmark | collected 2008/2010
CGGTGGCGCTGATGGCCTATCCGATTCAGAATTCCTGTATGAGCAACTGTATTGTTTTAGACCCCTTCCTCGGATCTGGCTCTACCCTGATCGCCTGCGAAGAGACCGGGCGGATCTGCTATGGGGTGGAACTGGATGAGAAGTTCTGCGATGTGATCGTGAAAAGGTATCTGGAGAAAACTGGCTCCAATCAGAATGTATATGTTTTGCGGGAAGATCAGAAAATCCCATTCTCACAGCTGGCAGCTGATGATGGGAGTGAAGATATCCCGCTTTTTTAGTGAGGGAACGATATGGGAAAGAATTGTGGGTTAACGCTTGGCAGTCTTTTTGACGGCTCCGGCGGCTTCCCGTTAGGCGGTCTGCTCTGCGGGATCACTCCGAAATGGGCCTCGGAAGTGGAGCCTTTTGCCATCCGTGTGACAACAAAGCGGCTGCCGCAGGTAAAACATTTAGGGGACATCAACCGGATACATGGCAGTTCCATTGAACCGGTGGACATTATCACGTTTGGCTCCCCGTGTCAGGATATGTCGATTGCAGGGAAAAGGGCCGGCCTGGACGGTTCGAGGTCAAACCTGTTTTATGAAGCGATCCGGATCATAAAAGAAATGAGGTGTGCTACAGATGGAAAATATCCGAGATTTATCGTTTGGGAAAATGTGCCGGGAGCCTTCTCGTCCAATAAAGGAGAAGACTTCCGGGCAGTCCTCGAAGAGGTCTGCTCAGTCAAAGGGGAATTTCCTGTTCCTCGACCTGAGAAATGGGCAAAAGCCGGAGAGATCGTGGGAGATGGATTCTCCGTTGCGTGGCGTACATTCGATGCACAGTATTGGGGAGTCCCCCAGAGACGCCGCAGGATCTACCTTGTCGCAGATTTTGCTTCAGGATGTGCCGGAAAAATATTATTTGAGTCGGAAGGCCTGTCTGGGTATCCTCCACAGGGCGGCTGCCCGTGGGAAAGAACTGCCGGAACTGCTGAAAACTGCGTTAATACAGCAGGCGGAGCGGTCTGCCTGAATGACCAGGGTGGGCAGCGGATGGATGTTACGGAAGAAGTCACGAATACCCTCCGTGCTGAAAGCGGCCATCCGCCGTGCGTGGTTGAGCCTGTATGTGATGTGCCGGCAGTGTTCGAGAACCATTCCCAGGACGGCAGATACACGGGGCCGCTGGAGATTGCACAGACTGTTTTAGCGACTTATGGGACAGGTGGCAATACCCAGCCATTTGTGGTGGAGACACCGAAAACGCTCAAGATCCGTTCCGGCTGTTCTGGCGGCGGTAAGGGTGCGCTGGTTCAGGACAACCTGTCGGCAACGCTTTCGACCAATAACGATCAGACTGTTTTCGTGCCAAAGGCATATGGCATCTGCTCCAAAGCGTCAAACGCCATGCAGTCGGATAATCCCCACAGCGGCTTTTATGAAGCGGAGACTTCCCGGACGCTTGATGCGAATGGCGGGGGACCACTCTGCAAACCAGGGGGGCGCCTCATTTGTCGTGGCTGTGCAGGGTTCCATGATCGGCCGGCAGGATAGGAACGGACCGCAGGGTGATGGTGTGAATCAGAATGTAAGTTTTACGATGAACACGGTAGACCGCCATGCCGTGGCATATGCGGAAATGGTCAGATTCCCGGCTTACTGTATGCCAACGGGGAATTATGGTGTTCCGGTAAAAGAAAAATCGCCGACATTGATGGCAAGGGATTATAAAGATCCTCCCGTAGTAAATGAGGCGGCATATACCGTCCGCCGCCTTACGCCAAAAGAGTGCGCAAGGTTGCAGGGATTCCCGGACTGGTGGTGTGAGGAACTTGGAACACAGGCTCCTTCCAAGAAAGAGATTGTCTGGTGGGCGGATGTCTTTGAAACGCAGCGACTCGTGGTGGGAAAATCCTCCAGACCGAAGACGGAAAGGCAGATCACCAAATGGCTGCAGAATCCGTATTCTGATTCCGCAGAGTATCGTCTGTGGGGAAATGGCGTGGCCCTGCCGAATGTTTGTTTTGTGCTGGCTGGTATTGTCTACTATACACAAAACCATTCCCTGTAATTTGGTATAAAATATCTCCGGATAATGCTTGCTATTCTGGCGGTTCAGAGCGAATATGTGACTACCAAAAGTAAAGGAGGCAGAATCAATGAGGATTGAAACCAAAACAGACAACCGGAGAAAGATGGTGCAGGACATCGCAGAATTTACCGGAGAAGAACTGCACTATGTGGGGCCGCCCAGTTTTTCCTACACAGTGGGGCGCCTTGCTATTGACCGGGACGGCGTTATCACAAGCGAGACAGAGGAAGGAGAAGATCTTCTGACACAGTTTTTGCAGGAGAAAGGCTATCTGGAAGCACCTGTAGATGAAGTGAAAATTGAGATTCCGGCGGATACCAGAGATGGGAAATTTCTGCAAAACTTACTTGCCATGATTCACGCACGGGCGTACCTGCTCAACCGGATCACAAGGTATGAGACTTTTACGGTCAGCGATACTCTGCTTGAAAAGCTGGAGCAGCTTCCAGAGGAGAACGCCTACGAAACTTTCCAGACACTTCTGACAGCGGACAGTGTAGGTCTGAAGGGGATTGTGGTGGAGGATGGAAGAGTGACCTTTGCCTTTCCCCTTTCGCCAGACGTTATAAAGAATAAAGCATACGCTGAACTGGCAGCGAAGATGGTCAAAAAAGCGAAAGAAGCCAAGAGAGTCAGCACCACTCCGGTGGTAGAAGAAAATGAAAAATATTATCTCCGCATCTGGCTGGTGCAGCTTGGCATGGCCGGTTCAGCAAATAAGGAGTCGAGGAAGGCGCTGCTGGCTGGACTGAAAGGCCACACGGCTTTCCGGACAAAAGAAGCTGCAGAAAAATTCAGCATCGCCCAGAAGAAAAAACGTGCCGCTGTGAAGGCAGCATATTTGGAAGGAAAGGAGAATGCTTCAGATGAGATTTCCGAAGAAAGAGATTGTTGAGTCGATCCGCAGGGAATATCCGGAAGGTACCCGGATTGAACTGTTGGAGATGGATGATTTTCAGGCTCCACCCATAGGGACGCATGGAACGGTAAAGGGTGTGGACGATACCGGTTCCTTACTGGTTCGATGGGATAACGGATCACGTCTGAACGTGATCTACGGAGAGGATCGGGTGAGAAAGCTGGAGGAGGAAAGTTAAGTGGAAGAAGATATCATTGACCAGCTGTATTTTGGCAGGATCGTCCCTTGGGAAAGACAGGTAGAGAAGCCTCCGGAGATCGAAAAGTACAGCGACCAGATATGTGAAGATATCGAGTATCTGCAAAAGCTGCTGGACGAAGTTGGCAAAAGTGTTTTGGAACGGCTTCTGGATAATCATTCAGAGGTGGAGCGCTTTCAGGTAAAAGAGAGTTTCAAATATGGATTCCGTCTTGGGATGCAGCTTGTGGCAGCAGGTTTGGACAGCAAAAACCAGCTGTAAAATACACAAATTATCCCGTAAAAGATTGTGCAGGATATCCCTCAGAATTGACTTGCTATTATCGGCCTTCAGAGCGAATATGTGTACTACCGAAAGGGAAAACACACAAAACGAAACGGAGGATTCTACGATGAATGAGAAAGTTGCGAGGCAGATTGAGGAAATGAAGAAGCAGACCATCGGGGTTGAGGTGGAGATGAACAACATCACCAGAGAGAAAGCCGCAAAGGTGGCAGCCAGATATTTTGGAACCCGACGGTATGAAAATACGGCAGGGCGTAACGGATACAGCACATGGTCAGCTTGGGACGCACAGGGCCGGGAATGGAAATTTCAGAAGGATGTCAGCATTGAAGGCCCGGAAAGCGAGAAATGCGAAATGGTTACCCCGATCCTGACCTACTCGGATATGGAAACGCTGCAGGAACTGATCCGGCAGCTTCGTCACGCAGGAGCAAAGAGCGATGCCACCAGGGGCTGCGGTGTTCACATCCACATCGGTGCCAAGGGGCACACGCCCCAAACACTGCGAAATCTCGCAAACATTATGGCAAGCCACGAGAGCCTGATCGCAGACGCTTTGAATCTTGACCGGGGCCGGATGAGACGCTACTGCCGGACGGTCGATCCCCGCTTTTTGGAGCAGGTCAATCGGAGAAAACCTACCACGATGACACAGCTTGCAGACATCTGGTACAGCAGCCATGATGCCAATTACGGCAGAAGCCATCACTACAACGACAGCCGCTACCATATGCTGAACCTCCATGCCACCTTCACCAAGGGAACGGTCGAGTTCCGGCTCTTCCAGTTCGATGCTCCGAGCGGAGACCGCAGGGGCGGGCTTCATGCCGGACAGCTGAAAAGCTACATCCAGCTCTGCCTTGCCTTAAGCCAGATGGCAAAGGAAGTAAGGACGGCAAGCCCGAAACCGCAGCAGACAGAAAATCCGAAATATGCAATGAGGACTTGGCTTTTACGCCTCGGATTCATCGGGGATGAATTCAAGACCGCAAGGGACATCCTTACAAAGAGACTTGCAGGAGACACTGCTTTCAGAAGCGGAAGAGCTGCTTGAAGAGAACAGCCTCCTGCCACCTTGGAGCATTGACCGCCATGTGCGGTCTTAAGGTGGTAGAAGGGTGTTCCCTTCAGAAAGGATGGAGCATTATGGAGAAAAGATATTACATTGCTTATGGCAGCAACCTGAATTTACGGCAGATGAAAATGCGTTGTCCGACCGCAAAGGTCATGGGGACTGCGGTCATCAAGGATTACGAACTGCTTTTCAAGGGAAGCCTTACAGGGGCATACCTTACGATTGAGCCGAAGAAAGGCAGTGAGGTTCCCGTTGCGGTCTGGACCGTTACCGAAGCAGATGAAGAGGCACTTGACCGTTATGAAGGATGCCCTGTTTTTTATTACAAAAAGGATATGGAACTGGATATCAAGGGAATACGGACAGGAAAAATAAGAAAAAGAAAATGCTTTGTGTATATCATGCACGAAGAGCGGAAAATCGGGATTCCTTCCATTTCCTATGTAAGAACATGCCTTGAAGGTTATATCAGTTTCGGATTTGATGAGCATTATCTTTCCGAGGCACAGATCAGGGCGGTGAAGGAGGCAGGATATGAAGACTGAAACATTAAGAATAAGGATCTGCCCGAAATGCGGGGCAGGATACACACGGACACCTGCCCTTTCAAGGGAAGATAACCAGACGCTTATCTGTCCAGACTGTGGAACCCGTGAGGCACTTGCAAGCATGGGCGTGAGCAGGGAAGAACAGGAAGAAATTATAGAGACCATACACAGGTCAAACAGATAGCGGTTATGTAAAAAGGCTTCTTCGGGAGTCTTTTTTTGTTGCCATTTTTACAGGGAGGTGAGGACAGTGGCACAGAGGGGAAGAAAACCAAAGCCTACGGCAGTAAAGGTGCTTGAGGGCAATCCGGGCAAGAGAAGCCTTAATACGGGCGAACCAAAGCCGGAGAAAAAAGCCCCGCGCTGTCCGGCATGGCTTGAGGATGAGGCAAAGAAAGAATGGAGAAGGATGGCGAAACAGCTGGAGCATCTCGGCATCCTGACAGAAATAGATATGGCAGCATTCGCAGGATACTGTCAGGCATATGCGAGATGGAAAGAAGCAGAGGAGTTTATTACACAGCACGGGACCATCGTAAAGACCCCAAGCGGATACTGGCAGCAGGTACCGCAGGTATCCATCGCACAGACATATCTGAAGATCATGAATAAGTTCTGTGAGCAGTTCGGACTGACCCCGTCTGCAAGAAGCCGTATCTCCACGGACAGCGGGGAAGATAAGCAGAATGATGAAATGGAGCTTCTGCTTGTGAAAGGCGGTGCAGGATAATGTTTGATGAAGCAAAAGCAGATCATGCAGTCAATTTTATAAACTGCCTGAAACACACCAAAGGAAGGTGGAGGGGAGTTCCGTTTGAACTTCTCCCCTGGCAGGATGAGATTATCCGTACCCTTTATGGGACGGTAAAGGAAAACGGATACAGGCAGTACAATACCTGTTACTGTGAGATACCGAAGAAAAACGGAAAATCGGAGCTGGCGGCTGCCATTGCACTGTATATGACATGCGGTGACGGTGAGTGGGGAGCAGAGGTCTACGGCTGTGCTTCCGACAGACAGCAGGCTTCCATCGTATTCGATGTTGCGGTGGATATGGTAGACCAGTGTCCGGCACTGAAGAAAAGGATCAAGCCCGTCATGTCCGTAAAAAGGCTTGTATATAAACCGACCAACAGCTTCTATCAGGTGCTGTCGGCAGAGGCGTACACCAAGCACGGTCTGAATGTCCATGCGGTCATCTTTGATGAGCTGCATGCACAGCCGAACCGGGAACTGTTCGATGTCATGACCAAAGGTTCTGGTGATGCCAGAACACAGCCATTGTTCTTCCTGATCACAACAGCCGGGACAGACAGGAATTCCGTGTGTTTTGAACAGCATCAGAAGGCTCTGGATATTATTGAAGGAAGAAAGATCGACCCGACTTTTTATCCGGTAATTTATGGGGCTTCTGATGAGGATGACTGGTCGAGTGAGGATGTGTGGTATAAGGCAAATCCGTCACTTGGATACACGATTGATATTGAGAAAGTGCAGAATGCATATATCAGTGCAAAAGAGAATGCGGCAGAGGAGAATGTGTTCCGGCAGCTCCGTCTGAATCAGTGGGTGAAACAGAGCACCCGGTGGATGCAGATGGATAAGTGGGATGCCTGTTCCTTTGCAGTGAATGAAGAGGAGCTTCTCGGAAGGGAATGCTATGGCGGACTCGACCTTTCAAGTTCTACGGATATCACGGCATTCGTGCTTGTGTTCCCACCAAGGAATGATACCGAGAAGTATGTGATCCTTCCGTATTTCTGGATACCGGAGGATAACATGAAACTGCGTGTACGAAGGGATCATGTTCCGTATGATGTCTGGGCAGCCGAAGGGTGTTTAAAGACTACGGAAGGAAATGTCATCCATTATGGATTCATTGAGCAGTTTATTGATGAACTTGGTACGAAATTCCATATTAAGGAAATCGCCTTTGACCGATGGGGAGCAGTACAGATGGTGCAGAACCTTGAGGGCATGGGATTTACCGTTGTTCCATTTGGACAGGGATATAAGGATATGAGTCCACCGACCAAGGAGCTGATGAAGCTGACGCTGGAAGGGCGGATCGCACATGGCGGTCATAAGGTGCTGCGGTGGATGATGGATAATGTGTTTGTCCGTCAGGATCCCGCAGGAAACATCAAAATGGATAAAGAAAAATCTACGGAGAAGATCGATGGGGCTGTTGCAACCGTTATGGCACTTGACCGTGCAATCAGAAACGAAGGCAGTGACGGAAGTGTATATGATGACAGAGGAATTATAGTATTTTAACAGCGGAGGTATCGTATGGGAATTAAGAGTTTATTTGGATTTGGACAGGCGAGGGATAAACCTGTGGACAAGGCAGCAGATGCGGGATATTCGTTTCTGTTCGGAAGGACAACAAGCGGAAAGCCTGTGAACGAAAGAACTGCAATGCAGACTACGGCAGTATATGCCTGTGTCAGAATCCTTGCAGAAGCAGTGGCGTCTTTACCGCTTCATGTATATGAGTATCAGGATGACGGTGGCAAGAAGCTGGTGCATGACCATCCTTTATATTATCTGCTCCATGACGAGCCGAACCCGGAGATGACTTCATTTGTGTTCAGGGAAACACTGATGAGTCATCTTTTAATATGGGGAAATGCGTATGCCCAGATCATAAGGGACGGTGCTGGAAGGGTGCTTGGGCTTTATCCGCTCCTTCCGGATAAGATGGATGTGCAGAGGGATGACCGTGGAAACACCTATTATGTGTATTCCAGAAACAGTGATGAAAACCCCATGTTCAAGGAATATGGAGATATCAGGCTGAAAGCCGAGGATGTGCTTCATATACCCGGACTGGGATTTGACGGGCTGATCGGATATTCTCCGATTGCGATGGCAAAGAACGCTGTCGGCATGACGCTTGCCTGTGAGGAATACGGAGCGAGTTTCTTTGCGAACGGGGCAAATCCGGGCGGTGTTTTGGAGCATCCAGGAGTTCTGAAAGATCCATCAAAGGTGAGGGAATCTTGGAACTCCGTATACCGTGGCGTGAATAACGCACACAAGATAGCAGTGCTTGAAGAAGGCATGAAGTATCAGCAGATAGGCATCCCGCCGGAAGAAGCACAGTTTCTTGAGACAAGGAAATTCCAGATCAATGAGATCGCAAGGCTTTACAGGATACCGCCGCATATGGTCGGTGATCTTGATAAGTCGAGCTTTTCCAATATCGAGCAGCAGTCCTTGGAGTTCGTAAAATACACACTTGACCCGTGGGTGATCCGGTGGGAGCAGTCTTTACAGAGATCACTCCTTCTGCCGGGAGAAAAAGGAAAGTATTTTATCAAACTGAATGTGGATGGTCTGCTGAGAGGGGACTACCAGTCAAGGATGAACGGCTATGCGGTCGGAAGGCAGAACGGGTGGTTTTCTGCCAATGATATCCGTGAGATGGAGAACATGAACCCAATCCCGGATGAGCAGGGAGGAAACCTGTATCTGATAAACGGAGCAATGACCAAACTTGAGGATGCAGGGGCTTTTGCAAAGACAGATACAGGACAGCAGAACACTCCGGCACAGGAAAACAGCGGAAAGAGAGGTAAACGATGAAGCGGAAGTTTTGGAACTGGATAAGGAATGAAGATGAGAGCGTGCCTGACATGGAAAGGACGCTCTTTTTAAATGGCATGATTTCGGATGAAACATGGTACGGGGATGAAGTCACCCCGCAGCTTTTCAAAGATGAGCTGAATGCCGGAAATGGAAATATCACGGTGTGGATTAATTCACCGGGCGGTGATGTGTTTGCAGCAGCCCAGATCTATAACATGCTCCGTGATTATAAGGGAAGTGTGACGGTCAAGATTGATGGTATTGCAGCTTCAGCAGCATCCGTGATCGCGATGGCAGGAGATACGGTCTGTGTATCCCCGGTGGCTATGATGATGATCCATAATCCTGCAACGATGGCAATGGGTGAGGCGAAGGATATGCAGAAAGCAATCGCCATGCTGAATGAGGTCAAGGAATCTATCCTGAATGCCTATGAATTCAAGACGGGGCTTACCCGTGCAAGGCTCTCACACATGATGGATGACGAGACCTGGTTCAATGCAAAGAAGGCGGTGGAGCTTGGCTTTGCGGATAAGATCCTTTTTGATTCCGATGAGGATGAGAAAAAGAAAAAGCCGGATGAGCCGGAAGAAAAGCCGGAGAAAGGAAGCGATGGAGAGAAAGGGGACGGAGAGGGTGATAAGGACAAAAACGGGAAAAAGAAGATCCCGTTCCAGCAGGATTCCATGATGTTTTCCACCAAGGCGATGAATGAGTCGTTCCTTTCCAAGGTGTCCGATAAGGATGCCATGATACCGGTCAACCAGTTGGAGAAGAGACTGAGTCTCTTAGCACATTAAGGAGGATATGAACTATGAGTAAGATTTTAGAATTAAGAGAAAAGAGAGCGAAGGCATGGGAAGCTGCAAAGGCATTCCTCGATGCCAAGAGAACACAGGAAGGTTTTGTATCTGCAGAAGATGCAGCCACCTATGACAAGATGGAAGCGGATGTCGTAAATCTTGGAAAAGAGATCGAGAGACTGGAAAGACAGGCTGCCATTGATGCAGAGCTTGCAAAGGCAACAAGCACCCCGATCACAAACCAGCCGCATGCCGGAACTGGCGGGGAGGCAAAAACAGGAAGGGCAACCGATGAATACAGAAGAGCGTTCTGGAATGGTATGAGAAACAAGATGTCATACGAAGTACAGAACGCTCTTTCTATTGGTACGGATTCCGAGGGTGGATATCTTGTGCCGGATGAGTATGAAAGAACACTGGTGGAAGCCCTGAATGATGAAGTATTCTTCCGTAATCTGGCTACTGTTATCAAGACATCGAGCGGTGACCGTAAGATTCCAATCGTCACATCAAAGGGTGAGGCAGCATGGATCGATGAAGGAGGTCAGTTTACAGAATCCAATGACAGTTTTGGGCAGACAACCATTGGTGCTCATAAGCTGGCAACCATGATCAAAGTTTCAGATGAGCTTTTAAATGACAGCGTGTTTAATATCGAACAGTATATTTCCAGGGAGTTTGGAAGAAGAATCGGTGCAAAGGAAGAAGAAGCATTTTTCATCGGTGACGGAGCAGGAAAACCTACAGGTATTTTCAACGCAACAGGCGGTGCTGAAACAGGAGTGACAGCTGCAAATACCACCATTACGTTTGATGATGTCATGGATCTTTACTATTCCCTTCGTGCTCCATACCGTAACAAAGCGGTATGGCTTCTGAATGATTCGACCGTTAAGGCGATCAGAAAACTGAAGGATGGAAATGGAAATTATATCTGGCAGCCCTCTGTAAGGGAAGGAGAGCCGGACAGGATCTTGAACCGTCCTTACCGTACATCCATTTATGTGCCGGAGCTTGCAGCAGGAAAACGTGTGATGGCATTCGGTGATTACAGTTATTACTGGATCGCAGAACGCCAGGGCAGAAGTTTCAAGAGACTGAATGAGCTTTATGCTACAACGGGACAGGTTGGATTTCTCGCTTCCGAGCGTGTTGACGGCAAGCTGATCCTGTCTGAAGCAGTGAAAACACTCGATGTGAAAGCTGCCGGAAAGTAGGTGGACTAAATGTTTGTAACGCTTGAGGAAGCCAAAGGGTATCTGAGGGTGGATTCGTCAGACGAGGATAGTTTTATCCTCGGTCTGATGGAAACTGCAAATGCCCTGATTAAAAATGTAACAAGACGGACTCCGGCGGTACTTAAGAAGCATGAAGCAGTTGTGCGGACAGCGGAGCTGTATGTGATCGCTTATCTTTATGAGCACAGGGAGGAAGCTGACCATAAGACCATGACGGAGACCGTGAAATATCTGCTCTTTGGCATACGGAAGGAGAAATTTTAATGATCGAACTGATGCGTGACCGGATCACGATCCAGAAAAGTTCCGTGAAAACAGATAAGATTGGAAACCATGCGGCAGTCTGGGAAGATGTGTATTCCTGTGCTGTTTATGCCAATAACCTGTCAGGAAAAGAATACTGGGCAGCAAAGCAGTTGAATGCCCAGTCTGAACTGGACTTTATTATCCGGTACTGCAGTGAGGTGGCAGCCCTGGACAGCGAGCATTACCGCATCAGGTTTCGTGGGAATCTTTATAATATTACGTTTATTGATAACGTGCAGTATAAAAACAAATCCGTCAGGATCCGTGCGGAACGGGTCAAACGGTGAGGTGAATTGAAGATGGCAAAGAAGATCAAAGCAGATGCCCTTGCATCGGAAGTCATGAAGGAGCTGGACGATTATTCCAGTCTGACTACGGAAGTGATGAAGAAGGCGGTCAGGAATGCCGGAAAAACAGTCCGGGAGGAGATCGCGGACACAGCACCGAAAAAGACCGGAACTTATGGAAAAAGCTGGGCGGTCAAAAAGACCGGGGAAGACAGTAAGTCCCTGCAGGTAACGGTACATTCCAAAAACCGATACCAGATCGCTCATCTCCTGGAGCATGGACATGCAAAAAGGGGAGGCGGCCGGGTAGCAGCAAGACCGCATATTGCACCTGCAGAGGAGAATGGAATCCGGCAGCTTGAGAAAGAAATCGAGAGGGGGATCCGGAATGGATGATCTGGTTAAGATGATGGAAGAAACAGGACTGCCATTTGCCTACGACCACTTTGAAGAGGGGGAAGCAGCAGAGCCACCGTTTGTATGCTATCTTCTTCCGCAGAGTAATCATTTTTCTGCGGACGGGAAGGTGTATCTGAAGATTACGGAAGTCCATATCGAACTGTATACCGACTGTAAGGACTTGTCGGCAGAACAGAAAGTAGAAGCCGTGCTGGATAAGCAGGGTATTTTTTATGAGAAATCCGAGGTATGGATTGAAAGCGAGAAATTGTATAAAGTCCTGTATTCATTTGAGATGGAGGTTTAGACATGGGAAATAAAGTAAAATATAATCTGAAAAATGTCCATGCAGCAAAGCTGAAGGAAACAGTGAGCAGCAGCGGTGAGACAACATTTTCTTATGAAAATCCAAAGGCAATCCCCGGAGCAGTCAGTATCAGCTTGGATGCGGAAGGGGAATCCACACCGTTTTATGCAGATGGTATCGTATATTTCCGTTCCGTAACGAATAACGGATACAGCGGTGATCTGGAAATTGCACTGATTCCGGAGTGGTTCCGGACGGAGATCTTACAGGAGAAGCTGGATGGAAAAGGCGTGCTTGTGGAAAGTACAAACATCGGGGAAAGTGTAAAATTTGCCCTGTTATTTGAATTTGACGGGGATGTGAATAGTATCCGCCATGTGATGTATAACTGTACGGCATCCCGCCCATCCATCGAATCCGAAACAAAAGAAGATACGATCGGGAACGGAGAAGCTGTCGCTGACGGCTGATCCGAGGAGCGACGGACTGGTAAAGAGCCGTACCGGAGATACCACGGATGCAGCGACATATGCGAACTGGTATAAGTCCGTATACATTCCGTCAGAAACAGAAGAAAGCAGTGCGAAAGGATAAGGTGAAAGGGTATGTTAAAAAGAGAAATTGAAATTTGTGGGAAAACGATCCCATTCCGGTCATCTGCGACTGTTCCGAGATTATACCGTGCAAAGTTCAAGAGGGATATTTTTAAGGATCTGTCGAAACTGGAAAAATCCTATAAGGGTAAGACCGAGGATGGGGATGAGTTCCAGATCGATGACCTGGAGATCTTTGAGAATGTTGCATATATCATGGCCTACCATGCGGATAACAGCATCCCGGCATCCATTGATGACTGGCTGGACCAGTTTGATATGTTTTCCATCTATGAGGTGCTGCCTCAGATCCTGGAACTGTGGGGTGATAACCTTGCAACAGAGGTGGCAGCAAAAAAAGGTCTGGCAGAAGTGAACGGGAAATGACAACACCGCTGTTCCTTCTGCGCAGCGTAGAGATTGGAATATCCATATCGGATCTGGATCTTCTGACGGTGGGGCTGGTGATCGACATGTGGACGGAAAAAGCAAATGATGGCGTGAAATATAATAAGATCGCCACGCAGGATGATTTTGATAAATTCTGATAGCAGCATCAGAAAAATCATGTTATTATGATATTGTATAATTTCTGTTTGAAAGAATACAGAAATTATTCTCCACTCCTGAGAAAATAATTATGCAGGGATAATCCTTGGAAAATATTCTATGGATTCAGCTTAGAAGGTGACAAAAGTGTCCGCTATCTTCTGCAGGTTATTTAATGGAATCAGGAAGAAAGGAGGATAACTATGGCTAAGAGAAAAGGAGTATCCGGTAAAACTCATACGAAACAGCAGCTTAATGATTATGCCAATCAGAATAATCCGAATAATAAGGCATGCCGGGCGAGAAGAACAAACGAAGGAAAAGCCCGAAAAACAGGGAATCACTTTGACCGGGATATGATTTATTATGAGCCGGATTTTGGCTTTGGCTGGTGTGATGACTAGGAATCTGAGAAAGGCAGGTATTTGTATGGGAAACTTTTTTTATGACCTGTTTAATGGAAAGACGGGCTATACAATATCGGATAGCATGGCAGTGGATGAAGATGGTGATCTTTTAATGAGGTTATCTGATCATACGGTTATGGATATGGATACAGGGGAAATTGGTTTTTTATCATCGGCAGGAAATCTGTTTGATGAGGAAGATGACTGGTAATGTAAACCTGATATGACGAATGGAAAAGCATCGCATTTGCGGTGCTTTTCCTATACTTAGAAAATTATGTTTTTATGAAAATGAGGCATCGATCATTTAGTTGTGATCGGTGCTTTTTTTCTGCCATGACGGGGGAGGTGTGTGCAGGTGGCAAGCAGGATTAAAGGAATCACGGTCGAGATCGGAGGAGATACCACTGGTCTTGACAAAGCCCTGAAAAATGTAAATGCAACGATCAGGACAACCCAGTCTTCGTTGAAGGATGTCAATAAGCTGTTGAAACTGGATCCGGCAAATACAGAACTGCTTGCACAGAAGCAGAAACTCTTAAAGGATGCCATTGGTTCTATCAAAGAAAAACTGGATGCTTTAAAAACAGCACAGGAACAGGCAAAGCAGCAGCTGGAGAACGGGGATCTGGGACAGGACAAATATGATGCCCTTCAGAGGGAGATCATCGAAACGGAAGAAGATCTCAAAAAGCTGGAAACTCAGGCAAATCAGTCTGCCACTGCTTTGCAGATGATTGCTACAGCTGGTGAAAACCTGAAGTCTGCAGGCGATAAGGTTTCCTCCGCCGGTAAAAAACTCCTTCCTGCCTCTGCTGCAGTTACAGCTCTTGGCGTTGCTGCTGTAAAAACAGCCTCCGATTTCGATTCTTCTATGAGCCAGGTAGCCGCCGTGTCTGGTGCAACTGGAGAGGACTTCGACAAGCTCCGCACAAATTCTCGTGAGATGGGTGCGAAGACCAAATTCTCTGCATCCGAGACTGCGGATGCTATGAACTACACATGGCGGCAGCTCCTCCTCCATAGCCTTCCACCCTGTCATCTTATCTTTTCATAGAAGAAACTATTGATTATATTGGCAACTCACAATCTTTTATCCAAAATCGCAGCTCCATAACAGTCACAGCAATTTTATATTTTACTTCGATTTCAACTTTTTCTGGTGGATTGACTAAAAGCCTGTCAATATCATTTTCCTCAACACCAGCCATTTTTGCTATCGTTAG
>OGUP01001235.1_pt1 | contig 14795 bp, 14 predicted proteins | sample 1553661 | NCBI WGS metagenome assembly OGUP01 (sample SAMEA2580026, study PRJEB22360) | human gut metagenome | biome: human gut; feature: human-associated habitat; material: faeces | place: Denmark | collected 2008/2010
AAGTCTTGTTATTTCATTGGCAGGGTCAGCGGCGCCAACGTCATGCTGATGATCGCCATCATCCTGTGGGTGTCTGCCATTGCCAGTGCCTTCATCGACAACATCCCCTATGTGGCCACCATGCTGCCGGTGGTGCAGGGCATTGCCGCGCTGATGAACAATGGTGCAGGCATGGCACCGGAGGTGTTTTACTTCGGTCTGCTCACCGGTGCCACTCTGGGCGGCAACCTGACGCCGATCGGCGCTTCGGCCAATATTGCTGCCATCGGCCTGCTGCGCAAAAACGGTGAAACCGTCACGACCCGGGACTTCCTGCGCATCGGCGTGCCCTTTACGCTGGCTGCAGTGCTGACAGGCTATATGTATCTGTGGCTGGTGTGGGGCAGAGTCTGATCTGCTGAAGAAAAACAAAGAAACCCCGACCCTCTGCACCGCCGGAAAATCGGCCTGCAGAGGGCTTTTTCGCGAAAGTATGACGTTTTGTAGTGAGGAAAAAGTTTTTTTGAAAAAATGCTTGACATTCTTCGTATATCTGGTATAATAACTATCGTTCCGAGCGACACAGCTCACGAACACAACAGAATATGCGGATATGGCGGAATTGGCAGACGCGTTAGATTCAGGTTCTAATCGGGGCAACTCGGTGGAGGTTCAAGTCCTCTTATCCGCACCATGACGAATGTTCTTACAGCATTTAGCTGTCAAAGAACATTCGTCATTTTTTTATTTGCTAAATAGCGACATCACAGGGGGCGTAGTTCACAACTACGCCTTTTCTTGTATTCACCGACACATCAGGTGTCGGCAAAGGAAGTGCGCTTGGAATCTCGATGGTGCCCACGCAGTTGTAGTGAATGCGGAGCCGCTGCTCCCATACACCGTTGACCTTTTCTGCATTGAACACTTCGATTTTTTCCACCAGTTCATTCAGCATCCGGGGTGTCAGCTTTTTTGCTCTGGTGTACTTGCGAACCAGACTGATAAACATATCCGTTGTCATGGTGCGGCTGCTCTGCTTTTCGATTTCGGAGCGGAGCTGTTTGATTTTCTCGGTCAGCTCCTTTTGCTCGTCCTCATATCTCCGGGACATTCTGGAAAAGCGTTCATCAGAGATTTTGCCGGAAACGTTGTCCTCATAGATGCGCTCAAAGAGGCCGTCCAGTTCTTCATCACGGGCAAGGAGAGCTTTCAACTCTTTCTCTTTCAGCTTGCGGTCGGCTTCGTCCGCCTGCTGGGAGTGCCCGATAACAGCTTTCAGAAAGTCGTCCTCGTAGAGGCTGGCAAACTTGGTCAGCCGCCGAATCTCGCCCAGCACCACTTCTTCCAGAAAGTCTACCCGGATGTAGTGGGTGGATTGACAGGTACCACGGTTGCCCTTGTAGTTGGAGCAGTTGAAATACTTGATTTCCGGGTTGCCCTGATTGAAGTGGAAGTGCAGATTGCAGCCGCAGTCTGCGCAGACAAGCAGGCCGGAGAACATATTGTGTTCTCCGTTGCTGGTACGGCGTTTGCGCATCTTTCCACGCTTCTGCTGTACCTGTTCAAACACGGCACGTTCAATAATGGGTTCGTGAACATTTTGGAACACTACCCAATTTTCCGGGTCGTTATGAATCCGCTTCTTATTCTTGTAGGACTTGGAGTAGGTTTTGAAGTTCAGAACATCACCACAATACTCCTGCTGGTACAGAAGATGGGTAATCGTGGAACCATTCCACTTGGTGGCGGGGCGCATCTTGGTCTTTCCGGGACGGCCGATGCCTTTCTGAATCCAGTAGGCCTGCGGCGTCAGGATGCCTTCCTTTTCAAACTGGGTGGCAATCTGTTCCGTGCCAAAGCCCTCCAACGTCATATCAAAAATGCGCCGGACAACTTGTGCAGCTTCTTCATCAATGACCCAGTACTTGGGGTTGTTCGGGTCCTTGATATACCCATAGGGAGGAAGTCCCATCGGTTCGCCGGAGTTGCCTTTGATTTTATTACTGATACGGCGTTTCTTGCTGATGTCACGGGCATACCACTCATTGAACAGGTTTCGGATGGGTGCCAGTTCGTTTTCTCCCTCGGCCGTGTCGATGTTGTCCGAAACGGCAACAAGTCGGATGTCATGGTCTGGGAAAAATTCTTCTGTCAGCCGCCCGACCTCGATATAGTTTCGGCCCAGACGGGAAAGGTCTTTGACGAACACAGCAGAGGCTTTTCCTTGTTCAAGCTGCTGCATCATTTCAACGAAACCGGGACGGTTCATGGTCACGCCGGAAATGCCATCATCCAGAAAGTGAACCAGATTGGTATAGCCTTTTTCCTTTGCAACTTTGGTGAGCAGTTTCTTTTGGTTGCCGATGCTGTAACTCTCGCCCTCCAAATTATCATCACGGGAAAGACGCTCATAGAGAAAAGCGGTTGCTTCACGGGATTTCTTGTTACTCGACTGTTTCATACTCGCTCCTTTCTTGGGACAGTCGAATAGCAAATTCACTTGTACACCTATATTATAACACAATCCGCTTTCTCTGTCCGCTGCCTCCCGAAAGGTCATTATAATTTTTCGCTTTCGGATTTCATCAGCCGGAGAAGAACTTCTCCTAAGGTCTGGGAACTTTCTTCTTTGAACACCGGCTCAACGATAAAGGAGCGATTGCCAATACGATAAGTCGAATCCAGAGTAAGCATCTCTGGATTTTTTGTTTTTTCAGGGTTTGTCTTTTTCGCTTGCATCGTAAAAATCCCCTTTCTTAAAAATCAAAAAATGAGCCAACGGACGGCTGCTGGCAGCAGCCCACGGGAATCTCACCCCTGCATTCCTCATGCAGCCCTACTCATTGCCTGCGACGCTCTGAACGCTCGGACTTTGACGGTAAGGGAGTATCAGCCTGCCTGTATGTCATGGCCCGCAAGCAGCCGCGCTTGCATTGCGGCGTGGTGGTGATCGCTCCACTTTTCAGAGAAAAGCATCGTGGCGCACCAACCGTCCGGCTCGATACAGACAGCAACGTATCCGTTTGCTCTATGATGCACCGCCATTGTCCTGCGGGCTTTCTTTGTCAAAGAACTAGAAAAGGCACCGTATGGAAAGGGGAACAGCACACGATGCCTACGTTGAATCAGGTCAAGTCAAAATCAAGGATAGCAATTATCAGTTTTGCTTCCAGACGATTGCGCAGTTCTTCATCAACTTGCAGACGAGGATAGCCGTCAGAGCCATAGCTCGTCCGAGTTGACAGTGCAGCAATGTAGCTAGAATAATGCCGGACTACCCGGCTCACTGCTTCGGCGTCTCCTGCAACAGCGGCAGCGATTATCGGGTAAGGAAGCAGCGATGCCCGTGTGTGCGCAGATTTAGTCATCCGCTTCACCTCCCATCAGCTTTTTCAGCAGCCGATAGGCTTTATACCTGCGAGTATTGACCGTTCTTCTGGCCATGCCCATGCACTTTGCTATCTGTTCGTCTGTCATCCATAGAAACCAGTGCATCATAAAAATTTCCCGGTCTTTTGGTGACAGCCGTAGAAGTGCTGTGGCCAATCGGTCGTTCTCGATTAGCACAACAGCATTTCCCACGGGAAAAGCCGTATACTCCCATGAGTAACGATCGTAAACTGCAAGCTGGGCCACATCTGCCTCGGACAGTTCTTCCAAAGATGCAAAACGTTTTTGATGACGGCTGATCTGCCGATAGCCGTTACATGCCTCGCATTTCAACACCTTTTTGCAGTAGCTGTCAAAGGCGTGCTGCTTGTGTTCGTAGTAGCGGTTTGGTTTCAAGTTTTCACCTCCCCTCGTGCTGGGAGGCAGCTCTTTTCTTCCCCTTTCGCTCACTACTCGTTCACCAACGGGTTCATTTGGCTGATTTTTAAGATTGGTATGAAAATTTTTCCTGCCGTTCATAGAATTGTTCCTTTCGTTCTGTTCGGGTTTATAGGCCGGAGCAAAACGAGGCGGAGAACGGCATCCGATACCCAATCGTAGGTTGTCAAAATGCGGGGCTTTATCGGATGTGAATTGAAGTATATAAAAAGCGAGCCACAACTCACTTCTATGAGTATGGCTCGCCCCTACGTTATTTGAATATTTTTTTAATTGGTGTTAGGGCTTTTCGAGTGGGCGGTAAGCCCCATTTTATTTTGCGCTCCTTTATTTTGATACTCTTGTCCATATAGCTCTTTGCTTCAAATTGTGAGCTATAACTCACACAATGTGAGTTGTATGGTTATTTATATGAGCGATAGCACACCCTACAATGAGGTAGAGGTGATGTATAGTGAACAATCCTCTTGACTTGTTTGCATGGAAAGTGCGGTCAGAACGCAAGCGACAGCATTTGACACAGAGAAAATTGGCTGAACGGCTCAATATGAACGCCCGTACAATCATAGATTTGGAAACCTGCCAGAGTAACCCCAAATTTGAAACGGTGGCTCTTGTCGCCAAAGAGTTAAATATCAGCGTGGATGCTGCCATTTTTCCAGACATGGTAAATCAGACGGTTTCAAAAACAGTTGTAGACTTCTTTGCCGGGAAAAGTGAGGCGGAAATTGAAAAATATATTGCGCTTTGCAAACAGGCGGAAGCATTTCAAAAAGACGAATAACGCGGCCGGATATATCAATCCCGGCCGCGTTATTTTTTACCTATTTGTTTCTATGCGGACGGATTATGATATACGCACAATGGAACCTCCGCATCGCATACGCTGAATTTTGTTAAGCAAGGCTCCATCCAGCCGCATTCTTTCGGATGTTGACAAACTCCTGATAAATGCCGGGCTGCTTCAAAAGTTCTTCGTGCGTGCCCTGCTGTGCAATCTGGCCGTTGTCAATGACCAAAATCTGATCGGCATTCTGGATGGTATTCAGACGGTGGGCGATTACGAGAAGTGTCTTGCCCTTTACCAGTTCCGAGATGGCCTCCTGAATATAGCTTTCGTTATCAGTATCTACGCTTGCGGTAGCTTCATCCAAAATGATGATAGGGGCATCTTTCAAAATGCAGCGTGCAATCGAGATGCGCTGCTTTTCACCGCCGGAGAGTGTAGCACCGCCTTCACCAACTACGGTCTGGAATCCATCAGGCAACGCCATGATGAAATCATAGCAGCGGGCCTTCTTAGCAGCTGCATAGACTTCTTCCTCTGTGGCGTCCGGTTTGCCTATGCTGATATTGTTGTAAATGGTATCTTGGAATAAGTACACTCGCTGGAATACCATGCTGATCTGCTCCATCAGCTCTGCCAAAGGCACGTTCCGAATGTCCATACCTCTTATTATTATGCTGCCAGATTTTACATCCCAAAGCCGAGCCAGCAAATTGGCAATAGTAGACTTTCCGCTGCCAGAAGGTCCGACTAAAGCAGTCATAGAATCTTTCTTCATGGCAAAGCTGATATGATGCAGAACTTCTTTGTCCTGATAAGCAAATACAACATCGTTAAACTGAACTTCTGGCTGTCCCGGCTGTGCCTGTGCAGGAAGATGCTGCTTGCCCGTGTCGGGAAGTTCAGGCTCATTTAGGACTGCTTCAATGCGGTCAAGAGCTGCATTCATAACGGTAAGGCGAGATGCTTCCCCATAAAGAGCTTTCAGCGGTCCAAAGAGGTCAAACACAAACAGCAGAACACCAAGCACATAGGCCAGCGGAAGTGCGCCGCGCTGTTCCAATACAATCGACAAGCCGAAAATCGCCGCAATACCAATGCCGTAAAGGATATTCAGACTCATTGTCCATGGTGTCATTTTCTGCTCAAAAGCAAGGGAGGTGTTTCTGGAACGCTGGAAATTGTCAGTCAGTTCTTCTGATTTTTCGCCCAGCAGGTTGTAGCTCTTGATGACGCCAATGCCCTCCACAAAGGATAGCACCGCATCGGTCAGCCGTTCGCTCTGCTCCTGCCGCTCTGCGGCTTCCCGCAGGGAAACCTTGTTCATTCCTTTTGACACCAGCCATGCCAGAACCGTGACGGCGGCAGCAATCAAACCAAGCTGTACGTTCAAATAAAACATGAATACCAGCAGAATCAAGGAGGACAGCAGATAGCCCATCATGTTGCCCAGCGTACTCATAGCGACTTCTTCAATGAATACCATATCCGTGCTAAGAACAGAGCTGATTTTGCCAATGTTGCCGGAAGTAAAATAGCCCATCGGAAGTTTCCGCAGATGGCTGCCCAGTTCCATGCGTTTATCCGCAAACATCAAATATCCTGCGGCACTTTGCAGGCTGTCGCTGAGGTAATGAACAAGCATTTGCACCAACACTGCTGCGGCAAGTCCAAGGCCGATATAAAGGCAAGTCTGGCTGGTCAGTGTGTCAGCTGCAAAGCGGCTTAAAACTACAAAGGCAAGAACAATTGGCATTTTTGACAAAATGGATTCCAAAAACGCACAAACGAATGCACCTTGAATACGGCCTTTATAACGGCCGGAGAGTTTCAAAATTCTTGAAAACATCGCAAACATTTAGGCTCCCTCCTTTGCAGTGTGTACTTTCCATTCGGCACTGTCCTGTGCGGCTTTCCACAATTTCTGATATTCAGGGCAGGAGCGAATCAAATCCTGATGCTTACCCGCTGCTACCAATTTTCCGTGGTCGATGACACAAATTTGATCGGCATTCATAATGGCGGGCAGTTTGTGAGCAATCACCACGAGGGTCTTGCCTTTTACAAGTTCTGCAATGGCTGCTTCCATCTTTTCTTCATTTTCGGGGTCAGCATAGGCTGTTGCTTCATCAAGAACCACAATGGGGGCATCCTTTAAGATTGCTCGCGCCAGAGAAATACGCTGACGCTGACCGCCGGAGAGCATTTTTCCGGCATCGCCTGCCATGGAGTGAATGCCCTGCGGAAGTTTTTCAATGAACTCCATGCACTGAGCTTTCTTTGCGGCCTCTATTACTTCTTCATCCGTTGCAGTCAACCGACCGAGCCGGATGTTTTCCAGCAGAGAAGTATTAAACAAATACTGATCCTGCGCCACATAGGAGATACGACTGTTCAATGCTTCAAGGCTCATATCGCAAAGTTTCTGTCCGCCGATGGAAATGCTGCCCTTTTGCGGGTCATAATAGTGAATCAGCAGTTTTGCCAAGGTACTCTTGCCTGAGCCAGATTCACCGACAAGAGCAGTTTTTTGTCCAGCCTTTGCCGTAAAGGAAATATCATGGAGAACTTCATCCTCAACCACCGCGGGCTTTCCATCCGGGCTGGGCTGTGTTGTCTGGTAAGCGAAAGAAACATGGTCGTAAGTAATGGTGTCATCTATTCCATGGAATCTATCATTCGTCTGCTGAAGTTCCGGCGCATCCAACACCTGCTCCAATGCGGAGATTTTATAGTTGAGCTGGGGCATGGTTGGCAGAAAGCCAAGAGATTTCAGCAGCGGCATACCGATACTCAAAGAAAGACACAGCACCAAAATCAAATTGGGCAGAGCCGACCAGCCGCAGAGGACAAACCATGCACCCACAGGCAGGGTCAGGATGATGGTACAAGGAAGCAGGCTGCTGTAAATCGCCATCCACGGCCATGCCGCCCTATACCATGCCAGTGTATAGTTCCGATAATCTGATATATCTTTGCGGAACCGTTCGTAAGAATCTGCGTCTTTATTGAAAACCTTGACGACTTCCATACCGTTGATGTACTCAATAATGGTATTGTTCATCTTTTGCCCGGCCATATAGTAAGGTCCCATTTTCTTCATACCAACGGAATACATCGTCATCATGGCAACTAAGCTAAGCGGAATGGATGCCAAAGATAACAGTGCCAGCTTCCAGTCTACAAAGAACATTGCCACATAAACTGCAATGGGAACCATCAGGTTGGCGATGCCCTCCGGCATAGAGTGTGCCAGCAGAACTTCCAGACTGTCTACATCGTCCACGAACAGCTTTTTCACGGTGCCAGTGCCTTTGTCCTGAATAACACCCAGCGGCAGTTTTTCAAACCGTTTTTGCAGAGCCGTCCGCAGGCGGAGCAGCGTGTCATAAGCTGCTTTATGAGAGAGATTCAGGCCCCAGCCATAGAAAAGAGCTTGCAGCACCAGACATACCAAGACCAGTATGACATGCTGGATGATAAAGGAAGCAGTGATTGCCTCCCCCATGACCAGCGGTGCAATTACCTGATATGCCAGCACAAAGGGAAAAACACCCAGCAGAACACTGACCAGCACGATGGCTGTTGCAGCATAGAGGCCTTTTTTATGAGGTCCGGCATATTCAAATACTTTTTGGAACATAAGTCCAACCTCCTATCATGTGAAATATTTTTCAGAAAGAGATTTCAAAACCGTTGGCGATAACTGCTGATTTTGAATTGTTCCATCATCATCCAGCTGCACAACCTCTGTGCAGGTACGGACAATAAATTCAAAATCATGAGAAACCACGAACACGATTACCCCGGAATCGGAAAGTTGTTCAATCAGCTTGCTGACACGCACCATAGAATCATAATCCAAGCCGCTGGTGGGCTCGTCGAAGTAGATTACGGGGCTGCCCTTTACGATTGCCACTCCAATGGTAACCCGTTGTTTTTGACCGCCTGAAAGCGATGCTGGGTGTCTTTCCCGATAGTCCGACAGTTCCAATGCGTTCAATACTGCATCTATTTTTTCTTTGCAATCTTCCTGCATTCCAAGGGAAAGTTCTTCTTCCACGCTGCTGGCAAAGAGCTGATAGTCTGTATCCTGCATAACAAGATAGGAAAGTGACCGCCGCTGCCGGGGTGTGAGCTTTTTTCCATCAAGACGAACTTCTCCATGCCGCTGTTTCAACAGGCCAGTCAGAATAGACAGGAGCGTTGTTTTTCCGGCACCATTATGGCCTAAAATGCCTATCACGTCCCCCGAATGAGCTTCAAAGCTGACATTTTGGAATACTTCTGGACCTTTCTTGTAGGCAAAGCCTAAATCGTGGACTTCTAGTAAGTGCGTTGTATTTTGAGAATGCGGCTTTTCCTGATAATGCTCTGCATCACGTTCCGGGTATGCGGTTCGCAGACCATAAGAAATTCGTGTTTCTTCGGGCAAAGAGCAAAACTGTTCCCTTGTAAACTCATGCTCAATTTTTCCATTCTGTATCAGAAAAGCTCTGTCAATCAAATCTCGCAGATAGTAAAAGCGGTGTTCTACTACAAAAATGGTATAGCCGGCACTCTTGAGCTTTTCCATGATTTCAGCAAGCCGTTTGGTGGCGGCATAGTCCAGATTGGCCGATGGTTCATCAAAGATGTAGACCTTTGGGGCAAGCGCATAAACAGAGCCAATCGCAATCTGCTGTTTTTCTCCGCTGGATAACGCAAAAATACTTCGATTCAGGTATTCGACCAACTCCAATTCTTTGGCTGCTCGTGCAATCCGGTCAATGGTTTCCTCACGGGCCAGTCCGAGATTTTCACAGCCGAACGCCAATTCTCGTGTGGTATCGGTCATAAAAAACTGTGAGCGTGGGTCTTGAAAGACAGTTCCTACCTGTCCGGCCAGTTCGGAGGGCTTCATTTCCAAAAGCGAATGTCCATCCATAAGCAGATCGCCTTTAATTTCACCGGGGTAAAAATGTGGAATAAGTCCATTGAGGGAACGAATCAACGTTGTCTTGCCGCAGCCACTTCGCCCGGTCAGAAGAATAAACTCGCCGGTCCGTACAGTCATGTCAATGCCGCGGAGGGTAAAATCTTTGCTTTCTTCATAACGAAAGCTGAAATTCTGGAATGAGATCATCGTCATACCCTCCATAAAATGATTTTGCCGATTTGGGTCTGGTCAATAAAAAGCAGTCCGACCAAAAAGAGGATACCAAGCAGTGATACCACAATTTCCGGCCATGCAAAACGAATCGGGCGCAGTGCATACCGCTTACATTCCAATTCCAGACCACGCGTTGTGCCGGAGGCCGCCAGTTCATCGGTAACTTTCAAGCAGCGCATCAGCAACGGTATCAAAATGTACTCTATGGTTGCTAATGGGTGACATACCCGCTTCCACACTGTATCGCTGATACCGCGAATATCCATTGTGCTTCGGATTTGCCGATATTCAATCCGTAGGGTAGGAATATAACGGAACATGACCACAAGCGGAATCGTAACTGCCTGCGGCAGCCGCATTCTTTGGAGGGCTACCATCAAGTCATCCATATAAGTGGTCCGCAATATCCAGAGCCCCATCATTACAATGGGAATCAGTTTCAGAACGGTCACGCCAAATACGCTCATAATCACGCTCAAAACTGGAACTTGAACATAGCGGAGCAAGGCATTAAGATAAGCCACAACGATATAAGTTATTATCATTTTTGCGGCCCATTTTCCGCCATTACCTAAGGCAATGAACAGCCCATAAACCAGCATGAGCGCAAGGCTGACCACTTCTCCGGCCAGAAAATAACTGACAAAACCGATACAGACTAAGAGAAGAATTTTGCAGCGCGGGTCCAGAAGCGCAGTTCCATGAAGGGGCTGTCGCTCAATAATTTGTTTGATTTGTGTTTCATCCATTCTGATGCCTCCTTATCAACAGCAGAGCGCGGGACTACTTCCAGCCCCGCGCTCTGAAATCAGGCAGCCCGTTTGCCTGCGTTTGTATGATGGATTTTCAGGGGGCTGTTCTTGTTATTTTACAGAAACGAGTCCAGCCTTGATGAAATGCTTTTTCAATGCTTTCTGGCCGATATAACCGCCAATCAAGCCACCGAGCAAGCCAGCCACTATAATGACAACAGGCATAAATCCAGATGTAATGCTAATCATGCCATCTATGTATTCCTGCGCAATGTTGTTCTTTTCCATCGCCCCTACAAAAGCGTCCTGCAGGAAGCTCATAGGCCCTACAATTGCACCAAAAGCAAAGATACCGCTGAAAATCGTGTAGGCAATCATCATGGACTTCATTGTGATTTCTTTTCTTCCCATAATCAAAAAATCACAAATGACACCGCCTACAATCAATGCAACCGGGATAAGCCAAAATCCGCCGACCAGCAGGAACAGGATTCCCTGGATTGTGCCGCAGATGGTGAACACGCCTTTCTTCGGGACTTTTGCCAGCAACAGCATCATCACGATTCCGTTGGGGATTGCTACGACAGCAGGATAAAATACGTTGGTAACGGGTCCGGCAATGCTCATTACGGTGCTGATAATCATGCAAATAATCCACATGAGGGCCGTTAAAACACCGATGAGAATAAAATCTTTCGCATTTAACTTTTGTTTCATAATACTTATTCCTCCTCCCTTTATTTGGAAAATAAAAAATGCGATGTAGTTAATCTTCTCTAACCACATCGCAAATTGTACCAATTTTCGTCGTTACATCCAACCCAAACTCGATTTCATTCTACCCAAAATCGGTATTTTTAGGTTTAGCCAATCGTATTTTCATCTTTATAATTCTTGGGTATTACCCCATATTTCTTTTTGAATGCAGCCGCAAAGTTGCTTGGTTTTGAATATCCAACCAGCATCGCGATCTGACTTACGTTCAAGTCACTTTCCAAAAGAAGCCCCGCAGCCTTTTCCAGTCTTTGATCTATAATATATGCGTGAACCGATGTTCCAAATAAAGAATTAAATCCTTTCGTCAGTTTAGAAACACTGATATTTACCTTTTTCGCCAATTCCTCACAGCTTGGTGCAAAAGCAAGCTGACTGTCAATAATCCTTTTTGCTTCGGTAATCGAATCCCTGTCACTTTTGGAAATGCTAATATGATTCGATGAAAGAATACTGAGTTCCAATACTTCACTTAAATATACAGACAGCAATTCAAAAACTTTACTTTCCAAGAATAGATACCCTAAACCACCTCGGTATTGCGTAAAATCTTTTACCTCCGCAAAAATGTGCTCCATATACGGGGTAACGCTCACTTTTGAAATCCCTGTCAGTAATTTCTTTTCATAAGCGTTTATTTCACTATCTTCAAAGTAGTCATTCAAAATTTTGTGAAAATATGGCATGGGAATTTTTATATTCTTAAAAAGGAAATCTTTCTTCCCAGAATAACACAAATATTCCATTTTATCGAAGAATCGATCCATCTGAATGATAACGGAAAGAGAAGAGGAAGCATAAAAAAGGCTATTGCAAAGAATCAAACGAATCTTGCAATAGCCTCTCACCCCCATTCATTAAATGATTTATCTCATCATATGTCTGAATATATCAATGATAAGGATCTGTTTACTCCTTAGTATTCGGGAAAGCCGATATTCTCAACCGGGCCGCTCCCATCGGAATCAATGTAATCTCTTCTTTAGCGCCTTTCACCGCATCTTCTTCGGGCAATACGCCACAAAGTCCTGTCTCGTCGATCTGCCATTCGGGAATAATCCGACCGGTAGCTTTCACTTCCAAAGGTACATTGGCTACTGTGAACGGGAAGTTATCAGCAGGCCAGGACTTACGAACCACCTTGAAGTTTTTCAAAGGTTCTTTCTTATCCAATACCAATGAATAGTTCCAGGGGCTATTTGCATAAATTTCAGTAGTAGGCCATTTCTTCGGGTCGGCACCTTTCTGCCATTTGGAGTCACCGATAGCTGTTTCCCGACTGTCTTTTTCTACATATTTCTCGTCAATCTTAAGAGACAATGTCAACGGACCATAATCCACACTTACACTGTTCTTATTCACTTGCCAGGTACGCATGGACAGAGACATCGGAAGGGTCATCTCCACTTTGTCACCATCCTCCCATTCGCGTTCGATGCACAAGTATTTGCCCGATACAGGTTTCGCGCTGATCTTCTTTCCGTTTACACGCACTTCGGCTCCCTCAGTCCATGAAGGAATGCGGAGATAGAACGGAAAATTGACCTTTTCACCGGTAGAAACGGTAAATTTGATACTTTCCTCGAAAGGATAGTTAGTCTCTTCATGAAGAACGATTTCCTTTCCATTGCCAACTTTCACCGTAGCTTTACAGGCAGCATAGATGGCAGCGGCAATACCGTTGTCGGGAGTTGCCAATACCAGATGTTCTGAGAAGTAAGGCCAGCCTTGCGCATGGTTATGCTGACAGCAACGACTGCTGAACGGGTTCATGGCCAAAAACGGACCGGAATTATCCAATCCCGGATGATGATTGCGAGAATCACTGATCGCCATATTCGGACAAGTCAGATAACGAAGCGCCCGGTAATCAGGCATCAAAGAAGCTGGATAACTGTTGAACGCGACATCTTCGAGGTGATCAGCCCAATAAGGATCGCCACTGATCAAAAGCATGATCTCGTCGGAAGCCATCTGCTCCACAAAACCACAAGTCTCCGTACCCTGTCGAGGATCGAAGAAACCGATACGGGCATTCTCATCCGCCCCAAACATTCCACCAGGAACTTGGCCGAAAGCACGGCGTACCAAACTCTGGACATTATAGCTGGCAGCCAACATCGCCGAATCTTTTGTAAACAGGAAATAAGTGGCAGGTTCGCGAAAACACTGGGCGACATTCACATTGTGCCAGTTAGGAAGCTGAGTCGATTTTGTCCAATCCGCCGTATTCCTGTGAATCTTTTCGGCCAACGGAAGAAGTGACTCGTCACCCGTGCGGTTATACAGCCAGACCACACTCCAAAGATTATCCCCCCCGCGGCTATTTTCCCAATAACTCGACAGGAAAGCGTCATCGGGAACCGTTTGCAGATAATGACAATAGCGGGTCATGAAGTCAATCACCCGGTTATCGTTCATATTCATGATAAGATTGCATGATCCAAAGGACGATCATGTTCGGCCAAAAATCCTGCTTGCCGTTATTCAAATGCACCGGCCCGAAATTACCATCCGCCCGCTGACTTGACAAGATGGCCTCTATCCAGAATTTCGTTTCCTTCAACAAAGTTTCGTCTCTCAAGGCATACGCCATATTACCATACCCTCGCAACCAGTAGGGCACTTCTTCCCACCCCCATTCACCTCCGTTTTTCAACCAGGCATTGTTTTCCTTTTGCAGCCAGGCACTAATCTCCCCCAAATGACCACAAAGTCCATCCTTCTGTAATTCGATCTGTCGCCTGATCCAGCCTTCTGGCTCGATACTTCCGGCGGGCAGCTTAATAAATTGCAACGGTTGCAACGGAGCCCGGTTACTTACATAGTAATCATTATGAGATGCAGTGGACAAACGTTCCATTGTCCGGATCTCTTGCGTCTGCTTACCTGCACACGACGCCAACAGAATTGAGAAAAATAAAATCGTCTTTTTCATGCTTATCAGATTTATTGGGCAAAGGAAAGGATTATGACAGAAAAACATGATAAGAAATCAATCAAAAACATATAAAAATCGTTCTATCACTTTCTCCTGATGAAAAAACAATAGAACGATATTAAATCCTTTGGTTACTTCTCTTTCTAAAGAAAAGCAACAATCACTTTCTTAACTGGCTCAGTCCATAATACAGCAAACGGAGTACAACCGACAATCCGTAAAAGCCACACGTAATGAGTAGCATCCACAACGATTGTGTCCAAAGCTCGGACCAGCTTGTACCGTATGCTATGATTGAGATAATGTTCATCAGATAAGCGAGCGCGATACAGACACAGAATATCTTGATTTCCGTTTTTTGTCTCTTTACAGATAATACGATCTCTTTCATAATCATGCAAAATTTAGATACGGTATTTTATATTCATCCGGGAAAGTAATCACCCGTCCTTCATCAATCGCCTGCAAGCCCAACAAACCCAAAACAGAGGAATAGTAAGCTTCTTCCACCAGGTTAGGAGCCGGTTTTCCAGTAATAGCCGCTTCGCAGAAAGCAGTAACCAACTCGATAGAACCGGCGCC
>OGUP01001238.1_pt1 | contig 14786 bp, 18 predicted proteins | sample 1553661 | NCBI WGS metagenome assembly OGUP01 (sample SAMEA2580026, study PRJEB22360) | human gut metagenome | biome: human gut; feature: human-associated habitat; material: faeces | place: Denmark | collected 2008/2010
ATGGTAGTCACAGCTTCACTTAAATTGACAAGCCGTATGGAATTGATATGTTCTGCATCAAGCACGATCTCGATTTCCAGACTATTCTGTCCGAGTGCAAGTGAAGTGGTATAGACACCCGGTATGTAGCTTGTGGTTGTGGTTTCCTGTGTCTGTTTTTTATCTGGGACAAACATCATGACGAGAAGCACGATAAACAGGATGCCAAGCAGGACAAAGATACCGGTATAGATCAGCTCTTTCATATGAAGGACAACAATTTTTGTTTTAGAGTGCATGATCTGCCTCCCAAAGTAAGATTTGTATAGCATATGAACCGTGACAAAAAAGTATGACAGTGATTATATGCGATATTGACAAACGCACAGTTCAGCTGTTATCATAGACAAGAACAAAGGCGTTCTTACGGGAGTAAGAGCGCCCTTTTTTGTCATGGCGATGAGGAGAATGGATGCCATGCTTGCATGGGCAGACATTCGACGACCGCTGATCAGAGCGAGATTTGCGGAGCATATCTCGTCTCTGTAGCGAGGAAGAAAACCAAACACATTTCAATATCAACTAAGAAATAGAAAGGGAAAGGAAAAGGAATATGAAAAAGACCTACACACGAGAAGATGTGATCGCAGAGGTACAGGATAAAGATGTGGAGTTTATCCGCCTGCAGTTCACGGATATGTTCGGACAACTGAAAAATCTGGCAATTACATCCAGCCAGCTGGAACGTGCGCTGGATAACCGTTTCTCCTTTGACGGATATGCGGTAAACGGTTTTGAGAACGGAGAACGTTCCGATCTGTATCTGTATCCTGATTACAGTACATTGGAGATCTTCCCATGGAGACCACAGCAGGGAAAAGTAGCAAGACTGATCTGTGATGTCTATCGTAAAGATGGAACTCCGTATGAGGGGGATCCACGTTATGTTCTGCGGAAAGCAGTTGCCGAAGCGGAAGAGATGGGATATTCCATGAATGTCGGACCGGAGTGTGAGTTCTTTCTGTTTCATACAGATGAAGATGGACTGCCGACAACAGTTACTCATGAAGAAGGCGGATATTTTGATATCGGGCCATTGGATCTGGGAGAAAATGCAAGGAGAGATATGATCCTTACACTGGCGGAAATGGGATTTGAGATCATTTCTTCTCACCATGAGATCGCACCGGCTCAGCACGAAATAGACTTTCATTATGATGAGGCGATGGTTACGGCAGATAATCTGATGACATTTAAGATGGTGGTTAAGACCATTGCAAAAAGACATGGACTGCATGCTACGTTTATGCCAAAGCCAAAGAGTGAGACCTACGGTTCGGGAATGCATATCAATCTTTCCCTTTATGGGAGAGATGGAATGAATGTCCTCTATAATGCGGAGGACGTAAATGGTCTGAGTGAAGAAGGATACTATTTTATCGGTGGTCTGATGAAGCATATGAAGGGAATCACAGCCCTGACCAATCCACTGGTAAATTCGTATAAACGTCTTGTTCCAGGCTATGAAGCACCGGTTTATATTGCGTGGAGTACAACAAACAGAAGTCCGCTCATTCAGATTTCTGCAGGTAAAGGCGCAGCAACCAAGGTGGAACTCCGCTCGCCGGATTCCGCTGCCAATCCGTATCTGGCACTTGCGGTCTGCTTAGAGGCAGGTCTTGACGGTATCCGGAATAAGATCATGCCACCAAAGAGTGAGAATTGTAATCTGTTTGAGATTTCCTTAGAAGAATGCCATAAAAAGGGAATTGAAGTATTACCGGGCACTTTATATGAAGCAGTACAGGAAATGGAAAAAGATCCGCTGATCAAAAAGGTGCTGGGAGAAGATATGTTTACCAAGTACGTGGATGCCAAGCATGCGGAATGGGATGAAAGTAAGCGGCAGATCACACAGTGGGAACTGGATCAGTACCTGTTCAGATTCTGACACCGCTCCGAGTAGTTTTATGAGAGAGAACGGATAAAACGAAAGGAGGTGTTCGTGTGACCAGCATAATTGTAGTATTACCGAAACTGGATGACAGTAAAACAATTAAGAACCTGCTGGTACGAAACGGATTTCAGGTCGCGGCGGTCTGCGGATCGGGTTCGCAGGCAATCAGTGTCGCGGATAATCTGGATGACGGTATTGTAATATGTGGCTATAAACTTGTTGATATGATGTATTCTGAGTTGCACGACTATCTGCCTCCGGGATTCGAAATGTTGCTTATGGCTTCCAGCCATCTGCTGGCAGAATGTGTGGGAAGTGATATCATGTCACTGTCCATGCCATTGAAGCTTCACGATCTTTTAAATACCGTGGAGCTGATGACCAACTCAATCGAATATAAGAGAAAGAAACGCAAATCCCAGCCAAGGACAAGAAAGCCGGAGGAGATCGCTTTGATCAATGAGGCAAAGGCACTCTTGATGAGCCGGAATAACATGACTGAGGAAGAGGCGCACAGATACATACAAAAATGCAGTATGGACAGCAGCACCAATCTGGTCGAAACCGCCCAGATGGTACTCGCAGTGATGCAATAATTGTAATGATTTTGCAAAGCAAAATCATTATGTAGCCTCAGCCATTGCCGAAGGCAATTTTCATGGCTGTGGTTCCCGTGATTGTCGTATATTTGCGAAGCCTGTCACATATTTGCGAAGCAAATGTGCGATTAAAATGTGCGACTAAAATGTACGACTAAATAACAAAACGGAACAATCCGTAGGGTATCGTAAGTCTAATAAAATAAGTTCCATAACAGAAAGGCGAAATTATGAAATTTACAAAAATGCACGGCTGTGGCAACGATTACGTCTATGTCAACGGCTTTACAGAAAAAGTTGCCGATAAACCAAAGGCAGTTGTCGCACTTAGTGACAGACACTTTGGAATCGGTTCCGATGGCGTGATCTTCATCAATCCATCGCAGCAGGCTGATTTTGAAATGGAAATGTATAATGCCGATGGCACCAGAGCGGAAATGTGCGGAAACGGAATCCGCTGTGTCGGTAAATATGTATATGACCATGGCATGACAGATAAAACAAGTATTACCGTCGAAAGCTTCGGTAAAGTGAAATACCTGGATCTGACCGTGGAAAACGGAAAAGTTGTAAAAGTAAAAGTAAATATGGGTAAGCCAGAGCTAACTGCAAAGGACGTGCCTGTCGTATCGGTACACGAGCAGGTGATCGACGAAGAGATCATTGTAAAAGGAAAGTCATACCGCATGACCTGTGTATCTATGGGAAATCCACATGCAGTTGTCTTTATGGATGATGTAGAGCATCTGGCGATCGAGGAGATCGGTCCTTATTTTGAAAATCATGAAAGATTCCCTAATCGTACCAATACCGAATTTGTACAGGTAATTGATGACAGCCATGTAAAAATGCGTGTCTGGGAACGTGGTACGGGTGAAACGCTTGCCTGCGGAACAGGCTGCTGTGCAACGGCTGTGGCATGTGTTTTAAATCACCTCACGGGAGCACACGTGACGGTACAGGTGCTGGGCGGTGAGATTGAGATCTACTGGGATCAGAAAGAAAACCTTGTTTATATGACCGGCCCTGCAGTGACCGTCTTTGAAGGAGAAACGGAGGAAGCATATGTTTAAAGTAAACGAAGACTATTTAAAGTTACCCGGCAGTTACCTTTTTTCCACGATCGGAAAGAAAGTAAACGCATTTGCAAAGGAGAACCCGGATAAAAAGATCATCCGTCTGGGAATCGGCGATGTGACCCAGCCACTTGCACCGGTGATCATTGATGCACTGCATAGTGCGGTTGCGGAGATGGGCGTAGCAGAAACCTTCCATGGCTATGCACCGGATCTTGGGTATGAATTTTTGCGAAAAGCTATTGCGGAAAATGATTATAAGCTGCGTGGCTGTGATATCAGCCCGGATGAAATTTTCGTATCGGATGGTGCCAAGTGCGATTCCGGTAACATTCAGGAAATATTTGCCAAGGATAACAAGATCGCTGTCTGTGACCCTGTTTATCCGGTTTATGTAGATACCAATGTTATGGCAGGAAGAGCAGGCGAGTATGATCCGAAGACAGAAACATGGAGCAATGTGATCTATATGCCATGTACCGCAGAAAATGATTTTGCACCGGAGCTGCCAAAGGAAGTACCTGATATCATTTATCTGTGCTTTCCAAACAATCCGACCGGTTCCACGATCACAAAGCCGCAGCTGCAGGAATGGGTTAATTATGCAAATAAGCATGGCAGTGTGATCATTTATGATGCGGCATATGAAGCTTATATCAGTGAGGACAATGTACCACACAGTATTTATGAATGTGAAGGGGCAAGAACCTGTGCGATCGAACTGCATTCCTTCTCCAAAAATGCAGGCTTTACGGGAGTTCGTCTTGGCTATACGGTAGTACCGAAGGATCTGAAGGCAGGAGATGTGATGCTGCATTCTCTCTGGGCAAGAAGACATGGTACAAAATACAACGGAGCACCTTATATCCAGCAGCGTGCAGGTGAAGCTGTTTACAGTCCGGAAGGTAAGAAGCAGTTAGCAGAACAGGTTGCTTATTACATGAAAAATGCAGCATACATCAAGGAAGGCTTGAAGAACGCAGGCTATACGGTTTCCGGTGGTGTGAATGCGCCTTATATCTGGCTGAAAGCACCAAACGGTATGACAAGCTGGGAATTCTTTGATTATCTGCTGGAAAAGGCAAATGTAGTCGGAACACCTGGTTCAGGCTTTGGCCCAAGCGGAGAAACATATTTCCGTCTGACTGCATTCGGTACTTACGAAAACACAGTAGAAGCGATCGAGAGAATCAAGAAGCTGTAAGTATATGATTTGAGATGACGCAAACATGTGTTTCAAGAAGAGGTAAGTAATAGACTCACGAAATTGTAAATGCATGGTTCATGAAGTATTAAGTGTATGGCTCAATATGAAGTTTTAATTTTGGTTTGTTATGTTATGTGGTAGATAGACAGGTAGTGTGTAAAATACCCGGGAACACCTTATTATAAGGTTCTCCCGGGTAAACTATTTTCCGGGGGAATTATTTCCGGAATAATCCTTGATAAAATACCGGATATCCATGAATAAATAGTAAAAAACGGGATCCTGCAAACCCAACAAAAAAGTAGATACAAAATGAAAAAATTGATGTAGAATATCCATAAATGGTTGACACAGAAACGTAATACTACTGTCAGAAAGGAGTTTTATGTGACAGATCAAGAATTTGAATCATGCATGATCCTGATGACACAGGGAGACCGGGAAGGCCTCCGCCTTGTGTATGAGGAATATATCGGTTACATTTATGCAATCGTGCTGGATGTACTGAAGAATAAAGAGAATGCGGAGGACATCAGCACGGATTTCTTTTTGAAGCTCTGGCATATAGCGGATACTTATAAGCCGGGCAACGGACACAGAGGCTGGATGGCACGCATTGCAAGAAATATGTCGATTGACTTTATCCGAAAGCATAAAAGGGAAGAACTGAATGATATGCAGCAGGCAGCAGAGGAAGGTGACAGAGAAGGCGCAGGCAGTCTGTATGAGGGTGATGTGACGAGCCAGATCGAGGAGGAAGTGATCTCGCAGATGTCATTGACGGAAGCTCTTTCGTATCTGAATGAAAAGGAGAGGGAGGTCATCAATCTGAAGATCATTGCGGATATGACCTTTAAAGAAATAGCGGAGCTTTTGCAGACGCCGATGGGTACGATCACCTGGCGGTATCAGAGTGCGATCAAAAAGCTTAGGAGATGTGGATATGAGTAAGAAGTTTGAAGAAGCGTATAAAGAGTATTTAAACAGCCAGGCACCGGATCTGTGGGGGCGGATCAATGACAGGCTGGATGCAAAGCAGCAGGATTGTCTGGGAAGAATGGCAGACGATAATGTGGCAGAACTGCGCCGGCAGAAGCATCGACGCGCAAAAAAGAACCGTGGCAGATATATTCGTCTGTACGGTGCGATCGCAGCCTGTGTGGCGGCTCTCATTTTGGCAGTTCCGGTTCTGCGTATAGTCAAAGGCGGCTCCGGTAGTCAGATGGACAGTTATGAGCTGGCAAAGGTTGAAAACGGTGAAATCGAAAATATTACAGAAGAGGCGGCAGAAGAAGCTGCTCCGCCTGCTGGACGCACAGAATATATTGCTGGAGGAGGCCACGCTGATGAGCTTCACGGCAGGCTTCAAGCTGGCATGGGGCATCGCCGAAGAACTGGGAGCACCTTACTCCTACGACACCGATGAGGAACAAACGGCGCAGGATGCACACTCAAAGGACTAAAAACGCACCATCAGCGGGATGGTTTTCTCCCCAGTGCGGGTTCTCGTCATTGCTGACCATATGACAAAACCGTCTCAAGCAACATGCTTGAGACGGTTTTGTCTGTATATCGTTTAATTATCAGTTTTCTGCAAGCTGTTCCTCGCAGAACTGCTTCAGGGCTGGAATAGCAATCAATCGTCTTGCGGATCTCTTCGCAGTAATCGCGGATATGCTGGATGCGCTGGCGGTCAGGCTGCGTCATATACATTCAGTTTCTCCTTCATCACGGTTTCACGGAACATTTCCTCGCTGGGCATTTGCGCACGTTGTTCCAGCGCGCTGACAGTGATCAGATCGATTGGCTTTTGCAGCGCCGCTTCAAGGTCGCAATACAGCGCGCCCAAAGAGAGAAGACTGCGCAGGTTCGTTCCGCTGGTATCGACCAGCAGGTCGATATCGCTGTCCTCGCGGGCCTCACCTCTTGCGTAAGAGCCAAAGAGGAATACCGCTTTCACACCGTACTGCTTCGCCACTGGCGCGATCCGCTGCTGAATTTCGTAGATCGAATAGATCATAAGCACTCCTCCTTTGGTTTTATTATACCCAATGAATGTCGGAATGTCCACGCTTTTGTTCTGCCCGCGCTGATATATCATTTCATTACGGGCGTATCCACCCAGGTGACCTCACAGCCGTCCAGCAGGAAGACCTGCACGCAGTACCAGCAGTCAAAGCCGTCCTTGTCAATACCTCGCGCCAGCCCGACGCCGATCTCACCGTAGCGGGAGCTTGTCATGTTGTCCGCGTGGGCCCTGGAGTTGGACCACAGCTCGACCACCGCCTCGGAGAGCGTTTTGTGCTGCTGCTCAAGATACAGCTCCGAGATGTTGTGAAGGTTTTCGCCGGTATACTTGCTGTCGGTGACGGTGTTGCTCTTGCGCCCATCCGGACGGGTGTGAGAGTAGACGCCGCTGGCGGCCATCTCGTCGGCGCGGACCTGCGCCGCCTGCATGAGTTTATCATTGACGCGCAGCGCGGCTACGCCATTTTCTTTGCGCAGGGCATTGGTGCGGTCAATGATGTCCTGCTTTGCAGCGGCAACATCTGTCTGCGCAGGCTGCTCCACGGGCTTTGCCTCCGCAGACGTTACCGGCGCTTCGCCGGTGTACGGCTTTTCCGATTCGATCTGCACACATTTGGCATCGCCGTCCCAGTAAACCTCGAATCCTACCGTCTTGCCGACATCGCGCAGCATGACGTAGTTGTTGCCGTTGATGTTGTACGCCGTCAGGCGGACTTCCTGTCCGTCCACATAAATGCGGTTGGTGCTGCGCTCCGCCGTAATCCCGGCAGCTAAAACGGACGATCCGCCAAAAAGTGTAATGCCAATCAAAATACCGGCAATTAAGTAAAGGCTCTTCTTCATTTGACTACGCTCCCTTTCGATAAAATGTAGTGGTTACACTGGCAGTCATGCGGCAGGTATCCGGATTGAAAACACAGCGCTCAAACTCGTAAATGCCAAGCCGCTCAGCCTGCTCCGCTACTTCCGCAGGAAGATCGACCGTAATGTCCATTTGGACTCTGATCTCATCGTCCTTCCTCGGGGACTTAAATTCCTGTATCAACCAAATACTTCCTTTTGTACTTCTATTCTCCGGAGTGGTTTGAGAATAATACAAAAATCATGCTATGTCAAAGGTTTATTTGAAATGCCTACGCCGATAAAACGCACCTGACGAAAGCCTTAGTGCCGCAAGGGTTTCACTTCACCTCTACAGCCTGAACGCAAACCCTTTTGCTGGGCTGATTTGCAAGACAGGTGGTGATGGTAATACGATTATCGGATGTCGCCTGTAGGTAGCTCCAGTCTGAACTGGCAATTGTCTCTACCGTTACAACCTCATAGGTACGGGTTCCATAGACCGTTGTGTAAGTGATTGTATCACCATCCTTCAAGTTTTTGATGTTGCCGATGGTGTACTTGGCGCCGCGGTTATGCCCGCAAACGCCAATATTCCCATCCCACCCTGAAGTAGAGCTATAATGGCCGAGTCCCTTTGCCATGCTGGTGTTGGTTTCGCCCTCCCATACCTTCATATTGATGTTCAAGGATGGGATTTTCAGCGTACCGATACTACCATCCTTGCGTTCCATACCGTCAACGCTTGTATAGGCGGAAGGCTGGTAGCTCGTTGATGGAATCTGCGGTTCCTGCTGGATCGGATTCGTGATATTACTCTCGATACCGCTTCCTCCGATAGAGCCTACCAAGCCAGGAAATCGAACCTTTTCCATACATCCGACACTTGTATTGCTGGACACTCCATAGGGTAATGCCGGCCACTGGTAGTCCGTTGCATTGCTTCCACCATAATTGTATTTAGCACCATAGAGAGATTCATAGTTCGTGGAGGGATAATATTCGGTATCCTCTACGCCGTCAAAGTCGTACTCTAATGCCTCTGCGCAGATTCCCAGCGAAAGTGTTAAGCAGGCGGTGAGAGCCGTGACAAACCAGCGCTTTTTACTCTTCATGTTCATCTTCCTCCTCTGAAAATTCTTCGTGATAAACTGTATCCTCTTGACTTCTCTTGTGGTGACGCCAAATGAGTACAACGGTAGCAATTGCAAGAACGATAACAACAAGGAAAATTAAAATAATGGGGAAATTCTCTGTGCTTTTGGCAGCTACTCGCCGCAGGATACTCGACGGTGTACCGGTATAGATCACCGTATAAGTAACACTCTCGATACCCTCTGCAACGATATCACCGATATATTTCGCAGTTGTAACATATCCGGTCGCCGCGCGATAAGATGCTCTTCCTGCGTAGGTAGCCACAGCTTTGTACTGAGCAGGCATGAGAATATCATCGACCAACGACGTTCCCTGCACCTGCCAATCTACCGATTGGAGCTGAACTGTTACGCCATTTTTTGTAGTTGTATCAGGGACGTAAGCCATGTCGTTCGTATCGAGATTGTCAATTTCTTTGGTCGCACTGACGGTGTAACTCTTCGTTGTGTAACCAGACGCTACCGTGCTGATCGTCGAGTGGTCAAGATAGAGCGTTCCTCGAAATTCTCCGTCGTCATACTCGATGGACGGGGATAATGCCTTAAGCACCACGGACAGATCACTCTTCTCCGTGTCCGCTGTTACGGTCTCAGTGTGATGCTCCTTCTCCGAATAGGACTGCTCTTCCTTCGTCATGGACGAATAGGTATAAGTATATCCGTCGTATTCAAAAACATCATCGATCAGCGACTGCGGATCTGTGTCCGGTGTGACCGTATAGATCTTAATATACTGCCGTACACCATTGAGGTCCTGAATGGTCGTATTAGTCGGTACTTCCATTGCAAAAGCACTGATGGAGCATGCAGCAGAAACCATCAGGGCGATACAGGTACTAATGATTTTTTTCATGTGCGTTATGTCCTCCGTTTCATAATGATAATTCCGGCAACAACAATTGCGGCCGAAATGCGGTAAATCAGCTTTTTCACGCCGTGGCCTCCCTTTGAAAATCGAAGTTGCTTGTACGATCCGGATGCTGCTGGATGTCCGACAGTATGTACAGAGATTGATCCAGAGCTTTCATCGTATCCCGAGGCTGCCGCTTGATAAAGGACGTCAATAAAATAATATCCTCATTCTGCACCGTGAAAACGATTCGAATGAGGACTTTGCCCTTTTCACGCAGTTCATACATCTGACTGTATCTCTCCAGTGAAAAGTGCTTAAAATGAGGTTCCTTTAGCTCACAGGCAGGAAGATTTCTCAGTCGAAAGATTTGCCACAGGAGCTTAGCCTTGAGTTTCCCGTCCAGAGCATCAATGAAAGCGTAAAGCGGAGGTTCCACTCCAGGCGGGCAGTAGACTTTAATTGCTCGCATAAATCACATCACCTCCAGTTCTTTTAAATATTCCCTCAGATAACTGAGAAATCCTTCAATGAATGGCGGCACCAATAATTTACTGCCGGAAATCCACCAGATAGCTTCCGGGACAGGATGGTTCATCTCGTCATACTCTGAGCAGATCATTAAGACTACTCTCTGCGCCTCTACATTTTCAGACTTACAGAAAGCCTGACATATCCTGGAAACGGTTTGCATTTCAACATAAGAATCACAAAGGGCGTCAAAGAATAGGCCTGCGCAAAGATGGGCAAGGAAATTTACTGCATCCGCGTTCACATCCCCGTTGCAATCAAGCAGCCCCATGTGTCTGTGCCTCTGTACAGCCGCCTCATCAAACGGGCCAACGCTGCGGTTCCATAGGTTGTTCATTTTTCACCTCGTTCAAAAGGAAAGGCCCGGCACCTCACGGTGTCGAGCCTTTCAGCAAATTATTCAATTATTTTAAGATCTTACGTGGAAGCGGCCTATTCATCCAGCATGAGCTGTCCATCAATCGCCTTTTGTTTCAGGCGTTCCATCTGCTCGCGCTCTAACTGCGCAATGCTCTTTTCAGGTGTTGGAAGATCCTCCGGCATAGTGCCGTCGATCTTTCGGATTGCCTCCCTTACTTCATTCCCGACAGCATAATGAACAGCGGTCGCGGCATCGGAAGTCGAAACTTGATCCTTGCGCAGCTTTTCCTCAGTCTGCGAAATGCGAAACAGGTTAGCAATCAACTCCGTACTCCCCATGTAATCAAGTATCTTTTGGCCGATGGCAAGTCCCTTCCTGCGGTGAATATCATCTACCGTCATTCCGCCATACAAGCCCATATATCCGGCATTCTGAAAGATTGCAAATTCTTCCGCCGTGATAACGCCTGCGTTTCGCGCGGTCTCTGCCAAAAGCTGATTCCACTGCTTGATATCACCGCGAACCACAAGCCTGCGACTATCCTCATCCAGCTGATTAAAGCGGTCTGCGACCTCCTGCCGGTAGGTTTGAATTGCAAAGTATGTTTGACCGAGAGCGATCACCTCTTTACGTGGATCACCATTCTGGACGATCAGATAGCAGGCATAACGCGAAAGCTCGTAATCAAGGATATCTTTTACTCCTCCATTCGGCATGGGAGATGTTTTCCTGACCTCAGGAAAACATTCCAAGGTACTGCGTCCACTGTTCTCGCAGGCAATCATGGCACGCTTGATAACCTTATAGAAGTTCTCCCATTTTGCATAGTCCAGCACGGGAGCGAGCTCTCTCGCTGCCCAGTATTCTGAGCCATCTGGACGAATTCGCTTGATATCTTCAAAGCGCTTATACTCTTTTGCAGACAATGTGCTCATCGCGCATACTCCTTCATCGTTTTTACTCCATATCAAGAAAACTCTATTTGCTTTTTGAATCATCCTGACGGTCAACTACCTGCGCTGATGCTTCGATCATTTCTGTGACCGCCGCGTTTAACTGAACGGCATTCTGCGAAGTAATAACAGGCTGACCGGTTTCCGCCTCAAGCTGCTGCCGCGCAACATTTGCAACATTGCCGCCACGCTTGGCAACCTTTACGCTCTCATCAAAACCAACGGGTTTTGATGCCTTGGAAATATCCCGCGTGGATGCCTCAGCCAGCATAGTCAGCACAAGTTCAGTATCGCTCATGTTATCCCGCAGATTTTCTTTTTTTAGTCCCTTGAGATTTTTGTACTGCCGGGTCGTCATACCGGACCACGCCCTTGAAATCTCATCGGTCAGGATCGCAAATTCCCGTCCCTTTTCAACTCCGCGCTTCTGCCATTCGTCGGTGAGTTCATTGCGGATACGGATAGAAAGGAGCCTTTGGTGAACCCAGTCCGGGTCATAGCCCTTTTTGAGATAGGTTTCTAAAGCACGGTCAATGGCCTGTTCCGGGTCAATGGTTTCCTCGATGCGCTCGCGGCCAACCTCGGCAAGCCATGCTCGTATGGGTTCGGCTTTTGGCGAGGGGACAGACTGCATAATACGAAGAAGCTGTTCTGTATTCGCCACATCAGTCAGTCTCATTTTCCCATCTGGAGCAGTCATTTTGAACTGTACGATTTTTTCGTACAGTTCAACGGCGCCTTCTGCTTTCAGCTTTCGCTTCAAATCACTCCAATATCGCCGCGGATTCTCGCTGCCTGTCAGCACACGAATTACATCGACAACAGAGAAATACCATTCTTCCTTATCTTCATCCCAAGCTGTGCGAATCTTTTGATCTTCAAAAAGCTGGATTTTTTCCTGTTCGCTCATAGCGTTCGGTATCCTTTCTTTTATTCTTTTTTATTATACATCAGCCGACCCGCTGCCGCAAGAACGCCAAAAACAACTCTTCAAGTTCCTTATCGCTGCCCAGCTTTTCAAGGTACGGAGCGAACTTCCTGCGGTCAAAGCTGATCTTCTTTGGAGGTGCAGTACGGCGCTGGGCTTCCTCGGCGCGAGCCTGCCGCCATACAGCGTAAATCTCCTGTTTTCCCACAGAAGGGGGCGGACAGGTGTGGGTGATTTTCTGCACCGTGGCCTTATTGAGCGTGTAGCCCTCGATAGAGCACATCTCCACAAATGCCTGCTGGGTGGATATGTCGTAGTCAGCAATCAACTCAGCGCAGGCAATCGGCAGCTTGCGTGGAGTGTCTTCCAAAATATCTGCAAGCGGCCCAATCAGGCCCGCCAGCTTGATTGCTTTGCGGATCTCGTACTCGGTCACACCAAAGAAATCCGCCACGAGTTTACGGGCATTGTACCTTTGGCGATTCTCGCCAAAGGTACTGTCCGTATCGCCCTCTTGCAACTTTTGGCGAGAATCGCCAAAAGTTGTTTCTGCTTGATTTGCATCCCACTGACCGTGCCGATTGTTTTCGCGCAGCAGCGCACGATATGCCTTGCCACGCTCAATGATGGTAAGGTCTTGACGCCGCAGGAGGTTGGTGGCAACAGCAATAGAGACAGCCCTTGCGTCGTCGGCACTCACCACCTCGGCTGGGATCATGTCATGCCCGGACATCTGCCATGCCTTCGTGCGGTTGTGACCGGCGAGGATCTCATAATCGTTGCTGCCCGAGATAGGGCGGACGATAACACGCTCGTAGATCCCCTGCTCGGCAAGCTGCTGTGAAAACGCTTTGAGCTTTTCTGGCGGATAGGGACGGAACCCGATGTCGGCAGTAAAGAATGGGCGAAGCCTTTCTATCGGCAGATCACAGAATCTCGATGCCTCCGGTGCTGGCGCACCTCTAAACAGCGTTTCATACGCCTCGTCGCCCACCACAATTTCAGCAGCCTGCTGTGTGGCGCTCATACGCTTTTTTAGCAGGTCATTCATGTCGCGTTTAGGCAAGATGAAGCACCTCCAGGGCAAGGCTGCGGTATGACTCGGCAGCAGGATTCTTAGGTGCATAATCAAGAATGCTCATTCCTGCAGCAGGGCACTCGGCGACCTTGATTGTCTGCTCGATTGGGCGCTCAAAAACATGTAGACTCTCACCGTAGATATCATTTACACTGTTTCGAACGCTCTGACAGAGCTGAGGGCGCGATTGATACATAGTCAAGAGAATGCCTGCAATCTTCAAATCAGGATTAAATCGGTTCTGAACATTTTTCACCATTTCCAATACATCCGGAATTCCTTCACTTGCAAGGAAATGTGCCTGCACTGGAATAATGCAATAATCGGCAGCGGCGAGTGCGTTGATGGTCAAAAGCTCGTGTTTCAGTCCGCAGTCAATAATAATGTAGTCATACTGTTCGCGGAGAGAAACCAGCAGCTTCTCCATTATCTTCTCACAAAGGGTATCGGAGAAACCGGCGGCATTATATTGCGAAAGCTGCATGACCTGTAAGCGGGCCGCAGCGTCCGCAAGACGCTTATTGGCGGGAATCAGGTCAATACCGGTTTCGGTATGTATCACGGTGCGCGGAAGGTGCAGGTCTAAATCTTCTGGCGAGTCAATTTGAACGAGCACGAGTTTTGCCAAGGTGTTTTTCTGCTCCCCAGGCGTATAGCCCAATGCAGCAGTGAGGTTGCCCTGCGGGTCGTTGTCGATCAGCAAGACTCTTTTCTTCGCTGCCGCAAGTGCAGCACCAAGATTTAATGCGGTGGTAGTCTTCCCAACACCACCTTTTGAATTTGTAATAGATATTACTGTGCTTTCCCTCATAATTTTTTCTCCTAATACTTAAAAGAAGTTGACACTTTAATGACTCAAAATGCTGGTTAAAAATATTCTCCCAAGGTCATACTTCCCCAGCTTTCTATTCCACAATAGCAAACCGCTCTTCTAACACTCTTCTAACAATTTTCTTCAGAACCAGATTTTTTCAAACTCTGATTTTTCAATCGCCGACGCTTCCACTATACCTGAAAGCCTTGTAACACAAGGGATTCAGAGGGATGCAGCGTGAACATACGTGAACAAGCGTAATCGCGCTTATTAGACTACGGACCAGAAGGCCGGGGGTTCGAATCCCTCACGGCGTACCAAAAGTCCTCGAAATCGTCTGATTTCGAGGACTTTTGCTTTTCATAAGTTGCCATTTTAGGATACCGCTTTTTTCTGACCCAAACGCTGACCCCAACGGGAGCGGATAG
>OGUP01001245.1_pt1 | contig 14764 bp, 10 predicted proteins | sample 1553661 | NCBI WGS metagenome assembly OGUP01 (sample SAMEA2580026, study PRJEB22360) | human gut metagenome | biome: human gut; feature: human-associated habitat; material: faeces | place: Denmark | collected 2008/2010
AATAATGACACAAAATTTACTGAAAAAATTAGCACTACTAAAAATAGACGTAAAAAAATTTCATTGCTATAATAGAGATAGAAAAAAATAATGGAATAAAAATTGGATTTAGAAGGGAGACAATTATGGGATTCTTTTTCAAGAATAAGAAAAAAAATAAAGAGGAAGAAACAGTAACACCAGTTGTAGAAACAACACCAGAAGTACCAGCGAAAGAAGGTATGATTTTGGTAAGGGAAGGAATTAAACTGGGACTTCCAACGGTAAGCATGGAAGAAGCGATCGTGGCAGCAGGGGAACTTTTAAGAGATCTTGGATATGTAGATGATGATTATATTCCAGCAATGATCCGAAGAAATGAAGAAGCATCTGTATACATGGGATTAGGACTTGCAATTCCACACGGAACAGAAGATGCAAAAAGAGACGTAAAAAGAAGCGGAATTATTGTGATGCAGTATCCAGACGGAGTCGAATTTAATGGCGGAACAGCACAGCTTGTCATTGGAATTGCTGGAGTTGGAGATGAACATTTAGAGATTCTTGGACAGATCACAGAAGCAGTGACAGAAGAAGAAATTCTGGAAGAATTAAAGAAGACGACGGACGTTGATTATGTTCTTAATACATTCACGAATTAGTTTCTTTCGTAACGTCAGGAAGTGGAAAAACTGTGTTAATTGGATAGAAAATAAAAAGAAAAAAATGTCAGGTACATCTAAGTTTTCGAGAAACTTAGATGTACCTGACATTTTTACAGTTAAAAATTTATCATGACTTTTTCAATTCATCTCTTTTTTTCTTCAGGATGCGTCGTAACTGTCCAAATTCTCTTACATGTTCACGAGGCATCATCTTAGGGAATGCACGTAAAATACGGCGTGATGTAAATGTAGGAAGTTTTGCCATCTTTTCGTATTTGCTACGAAGTTCCTCAGCTCGCTGTTTTAAAGAATCCATACGAGCTTTGAGTTCATCTGCATTTTCCTGTTTGGCTTCATCAACTTTCTCTCGAATAACATCTGCACGAGCTTTTAATCGGTCTTGAGCCTCCAGACCATCCATCATACTATCGTAGATATTTTCACCGATCTGATCAGAAATATTACGCAGTTCTTTTGCAATATCCTCCATAAGGGCAAGACGTTTGTTGAATTTTAAAATACCCTGAACCGTGATGCAAATATCAACTATAAGAGCAATGCTTAATAAAACAAGCAGAAATTTTCCAAGCCATATCGGGAGAAAAGAAACTAGTTTATCCGTAAAAGGATAGATAAGTTTCACGATCAATACACAAGCGACGCCCCAGATCGCAGAAAATAAAGGACATACATAGCCGCCGATATTCAATGGCATTTCAGAATAATCCCACCATCTGTGATGAAACATCTTTTCAAGAAGAAAACCCGTTAGCCATTCAAGAAAAGTAACGAGAATGGTGGAGGTAATATAAAGCAAGATCAAGTTTCCGACGTAAGGCTGAAGAGAAGCAACGACAACCGTCACTCCAATTCCATAAATCGGACAGATCGGACCATTTAGAAATCCACGGTTTACAAAGGAATGTTGTTTAAAAGCTGCAAAAGCGACTTCAGAACACCAACCAAGAAACCCATATATAAAAAAGCTAAATAAGATATCGTAATAAGTCATAAAATCTCCTTCTTTATATCTTTTTTACAGTATAACAACAGTTACACCAAGATCTCCTTCACCATATTCACCATCACGGTAACCGGAGATACGTTTTTGTTTCTTCAACTGTTTAAAGTAATTATGAAGCCCTTTACGTAAAGCACCAGTTCCTTTTCCATGGACAACAGTGATCTGTGCTAAGTTGGCAAGGCACGCATCATCGATGTACTTATCAAGCTGTGCGATCGCTTCATCAACCGTCATACCCATAACATTGATCTCAGGTCGGATGGAAGCGGATTTGTTGATCGCAGTACGTCCTCGGTTACGACTTTCATTTCTTTGATTTTCACGTTTTACATCTTTGGCCGTTTTTGTGATCTCAAGGTCTTTGATGTTAACAAGAGAACGCATCATACCCATCTGAACATACAGATCACCTTTGGCATTTGGGAGCGTGGAAACAGTTCCGGCAAGGGAAAGACTTGTTACATAAACTTCATCACCAACATGGAAATCATTCGCCTCGTGACGTTTCTTGTTCTTTTTCTTGGATTTGTAAGCCATTTGACCTTCTAATTTTGTCATGCGGCCGCGAAGATCACTTCGCATATGTTCCATCTTCTTATTTGCATCTGGATTCTTGTTTTGTTTCTTTAATTTGTTATATTCACGGATCGTAGAATCTGCGATCTCTTTCGCCTCAGAGATGATATTGTGAGCCTCTTCACGGGCGTCGCGAAGCATCTTATCACGTTTTTCTTTTATATTATCCTGACGAGATTTTAAACTCTTACGGAGAGTTTCGATTTCCTTACGGTATTCAAGGATCTCTTCCTGTTCTTTTTCAATCGTCTGTTTACTCTTTTCAAGGTCAGCTAAGATCGTTTCAAAATCTTTGACAGATTCATCAATCTGATCTGCAGCACCTTCAATGATATGTTCATCCAATCCTAATTTGCGGGAAATTGCAAACGCATTACTTTTTCCAGGAATACCGATCATCAGACGGTATGTTGGAGAAAGCGTTTCCACATCAAATTCGCAGGAAGCATTTTCGATATCATTGGTGGAAAGTGCGAACATCTTAAGTTCACTGTAATGGGTTGTCGCCATTGTTTTAATTCCACGTCCGTGCAGATCACTTAAAATAGAGATCGCAAGTGCGGCACCTTCGATTGGATCAGTACCACCACATAATTCATCGAGTAATACTAAAGAATCTCGATGAGCTTGCTGAACGATCGATACAATATTTGTCATATGAGAAGAGAAGGTACTTAAGTTTTGCTCAATACTCTGCTCATCTCCGATATCTGCAAAAATATCAGAAAATACAGCAAGGCGGGAACCCTGAAATGCAGGAATGTGGAGTCCTGCCTGTCCCATAAGCTGGAAGAGACCGACTGTTTTTAAGGAAACGGTCTTACCACCAGTATTTGGTCCGGTGAGCAGAAGCATATTAAAGTCCTCGCCAATATAAATATGGATTGGAACGACTTTTTTCGGATTAAGTAATGGATGACGGCCCTGCTTGATATCTACAATTCCGTCTGTATTGAAAATCGGTTCGGTTCCCTGATATTCTTTTGCATATTTTGCCTTTGCGAAAATGAAATCAAGCTTTGTCAGAATCTTCTGATTTTCCTCTAATTCACGGCTGCAGGAAGCGGCCTGTGCGCTTAAAGACTGGAGAATCTTTTCGATTTCCATTTTTTCTTTAATATCTAATTCTTTCAAATGGTTGTTTAACTGGACAACGGCCATCGGCTCGATGAAAAGTGTAGAACCGGAAGAAGACTGATCGTGAATCATACCCGGAAAGGCGTTACGATATTCTGTTTTTACAGGAACACAGTAACGGCCATTACGGACGGTAATCAGCGCATCCTGAAGCATTGTCTTGTTATTTTGTGAGTTGATAACAGAAGTCAGCTTATTGTGGATGGAGATATTTGTCTGTTTGATTTCGCGGCGAATGTCTTTTAATGCGGAAGAGGCATCATCACTGATCTCATCCTCAGATAAAATACACTGTGTAATTCTCTGGTAAAGGAATTCTAATGAATCAAGTTCTCCAAAATAGCTGTTTAAGGAGTCATATGCCATTATGTCATCTTCCGTATCGCCGTATTCTACAGCCTGTGCTGTAATAGAAAGAAGACGGGCAATATCGAGAAGCTCCTTTGTATTTAATGTGGAATCAATTTCTAATAATCTTAAATGTGGACGGATATCAGAAAGTCCCTGAAAAGAAAGATAACCCGTCTTATAAAGCCGGGTCAGTGCATCTTTTGTTTCTGTCTGTGCTGACAAGATTTCTTCGTAATCAGAGGAGGGAAGCAGGTCTTTACAGAGTGCCTTTCCCATGGTCGAAGAAGCAAAAGTCTCCAGCTTTTTAATGATTTTATCATATTCTAATGTGATTAGTGCCTTTGTATTCATAAATAAAATCCTCTCAAAAATTTAAGTTCAATCTTGATATGCATCTTAATTTGTGATGGATGCATTATGCAGGAAAACGTATTGCAGAGCTATGTAAAGAGAAATAATCCAGATAGTATATAGTTTGTACATAGTTTTACTGCGTAAGTTATGATTGAATAAGATTTTCATATATTGATAATATTAGATTAACTTGTTAGTAGCGAGCCCGAAAGCCCTTTTCATCTGCTACATTTACAGAAGGAATATTTGTAATGTCCAATTTGTCAATGCGGATGAAGCGATTCCCACCTGGCCGATCAGAGGATAACTCCTGTAAAAAGAGTTCCACACGGTGGTCTAGTCCTTGGACTTCCATCTCTACCGTACCATCATAGAGATTGCGGACCCAACCCGTCACATTGTACTTTTTTGCAAAACCGGTTACTGTAAAGCGAAGACCAACGCCCTGTACGCGGCCGTGTGCAATAATGTGTTTTCTAATCATAATGCTTACCTACAGTCCGATACTGTGCCGGACTATTCCTTTCCTTAATTTAATGCAAAAGTAATTGTGACATGAAATACTTCATTTGTCAATGAAGACGGGGCGTAAAGCCTTTAAAAATGCGGAAAAATCTGCGAAATAGAGCATTTTCTTGGTTGTCAGCCTATTAAATTTAAGCTATAATATGTGAAGTAATTAAAGAGATGGATTAGAAAGGAAACGTATATGCGTTATATTAATGAACTCAGAGAAGGAGATAATGTCTCTGAAGTGTACCTTTGTAAAGTAAAAAATATTGCGAAGACAAAAGCGGGAAAGACTTATTATTCCATGATTTTGCAGGATAAGACTGGTGTCATTGACACAAAAATCTGGGATTTGAATAATGGAATCGAGAATTTTGAACAGATGGATTACATCCGTGTAGAGGGTAATGTCACAAGCTTTCAGGGCAGTCCGCAGCTCAATGTCAGAAGACTGCGTAAAGCCAGAGAGGGCGAATTTGCAATGGAGGATTATATCCCATGTTCTAGCAAGAGTATTGACGGAATGTTTAAGGAATTATCTTCTTATGTGAATCATGTACAGAACATTTATTTAAGACAGCTATTAGTTGCTTTCTTTGGAGATAAGGAATTTGCAGCCAAGTTCAAGGCACATTCCGCAGCGAAAAGAGTACATCATGGATTTATGGGCGGTCTGTTAGAGCATACATTAAGCGTAACGAAACTGTGTGATTTTTATTGTACGCAGTATCCGGTTTTGAATAAAGATTTACTTATTACAGCAGCAATCTGTCATGATATCGGAAAGATTGATGAGCTTTCTGATTTCCCGGAGAACGATTATACAGATGTTGGACAGCTGGTCGGCCATATCGTAATGGGAACGCTGATGATTGATGAGAAGATTAGAAATATTAATGGTTTCCCAGCGAAGCTGGCGAATGAATTAAAGCACTGTATCTTAGCACATCACGGTGAGTTAGAATACGGTTCCCCTAAGAAGCCGGCATTAATTGAGGCATTAGCTCTTAATTTTGCAGATAATACTGATGCAAAGATGGAGACGTTTATTGAAGCACTTGCAGAAGAGAGCCGTCAGAGCGGTGAGTGGAAAGGTTACAATAAATTATTTGAAAGCAATATCAGAGCGACAAGTCATTTAGGAGAAAAGGATTGAATAATAAAGTGAAATCAGAACAGAAGTTGAATTTGAAAAAGAATCAGGAAATTTCACTTACAATCGAAGATTTTACAAAGGAAGGGGAAGGTCTTGGCAAGTACCAGGGCTTCCCTTTCTTTGTTAAAGACACGGTAATCGGTGATGAAGTGAGAGTTTCCATAACAAAATTAAAAAAGAATTACGGTTATGCCCGTCTGGTAGAAATCGTAACACCATCAAAAGACAGAGTAACCCCGCCATGTCCGGTCGCAAGACAGTGTGGAGGTTGTAAGTTACAGCAGATTTCTTATGAGAAACAGCTTTCTTTTAAAAAGAGTCTTGTGGAAGGGTGCCTGATGCGTATCGGCGGTTTTGGAAAAGAAGATATTGAGCAGAAGATGGAGCCGGTATACGGAATGGAAGAACCGTGGCATTACCGCAATAAGGCACAATTTCCTGTCGGTTATGACAAAGAGGGGAACCTTGTTGCCGGATTTTATGCGGGCCGTACCCACTCCATCGTGGCCAATACAAATTGTGCGATTCAGGCAGAAGTAACTCACCCGATTGTTGAAAAAGTTCTTACTTATATGAAAGAAAATAAGATCTCTGCATATGATGAGAAAAATCACAGCGGTTTGGTGCGCCATATTTTAACCCGCATAGGATTTACTACTGGCGAGATTATGGTATGTCTTATTGTAAATGGTACGAAAAAGCAGTTGAAACATATTGATAAACTTGTAGATGACTTAAAAACAATCGAGGGAATGACAAGTATTATCGTAAACACGAATACTGATAAGACAAATAAAATTTTGGGACTTCGCTGTGAGACTGTATGGGGCCAGGATTATATTGAAGATTATATCGGTAATATTAAATATCAGATTGGGCCGCTTTCTTTCTATCAGGTAAACCCACAGCAGACAAAGGTTCTTTATTCTAAAGCATTAGAGTACGCTGAGCTGAAAGGGCAGGAACTTGTGTGGGATTTATACTGCGGAATCGGAACTATTTCCCTCTTTTTGGCGCAGAAAGCAAGGCAGGTTTACGGTGTAGAAATCATTAAAGAAGCCATCGATGATGCCAAGAGAAATGCCGCATTAAATCATATGGATAATGTTGAATTTTTCGTTGGAAAGGCAGAAGAAGTCGTACCTGAACAGTATGAAAAGACTGGGATTCATCCAGATGTCATCGTTGTTGACCCACCAAGAAAGGGCTGTGATGCGATGCTCTTAAACACAATGCTCGATATGGCACCGAAGCGCATTGTCTATGTAAGCTGCGACCCGGCAACATTAGCAAGAGATTTAAAGATGCTGTGTGAGGAAAGATATACCTTGGAGAAGGTATCTGTGGTAGATCAGTTCAGCCACTCGGTTCATGTGGAGAGTGTTTGTGCTTTGAAAAGAGTAGATGAATAATTTTGCTATATTTGCTATAATATAGAGAGTGTCTGCATTAAAAAAGACTGGAAAGCATTTTTTAAATATACTTTAGGTAAATAGTTTTTTATACTATATTATTAGGACCTTTATAGAGAAAATAAGATAAGAATGAAAAATTATCCAGAAACTATGATAGGATATATTGTTTTTTGTCTTTTTAATTATAGTAGTATTTTTAATTGCTATAGACACATCTTATGATAAAACAGAGGAATTGAACAAGAATATTCTTAAAAGATTTTCTGGCAGGCGTACCTAAGAAAAGATATATGTAGATCAAGAAAAAATATTTACAAAAGTATCATGGGAGGGGCGGAATATATGAAGTCAATCAAGAAATACGAAACAATTATTAATGAGGCACTGCGTTCAGCACTTGAATACGATACTCCCGAGGGACAAATTAATGAATTTATCAGTTTTTTTGGAAAACATATCGGGTCTGACAGAATTTATATTTTTGAGGATGACGAGGAGCATCATGTAACAAATAATACTTATGAATGGTGTGCAGAAGGAATTACTCCGCAGATTGAGCATTTGCAGGGTGTGAATATGGAAGTAATTGATTGGTGGTATGATACTTTTGATGAGGGAAAAAGTGTTATTATTTCTGATGTTAAAGAATTAAAAGGAGTACATCAGGTATCTTACAATATGCTCAAGTACCAGAATGTTTGTAAAGTAGTTGTCAGCCCATTACGCCATAAAGGGCAGATAAAGGGATTTTTTGGTGTAGATAATCCACCGGCTGTAGATTACAATGCATTAACAATGTTTTTAGATATGATCGGAACCATGCTGATTTCTCTTTTAAAAATAAGAAATACATTTCAAAAAGAGCAATATAACGCAAGTATGAGCAGCTACTCAGCACTTTCTGAGATTTATTTATGTATGCATTTAATTGATATAAAAACAGGAAAGTATGAGCAGATAAAAAATGTAAAACATGTAGAAAAAGAATGTGAAGAGCTTGATCAGGAGAATTTTTCAAAAAGAGTATATACAACTATGAAATACTTCTGTACAGAAATGTATTTATCAAGTGTACTGGAGTTTGTGGACTTATCAACATTAGATAGACGATTAATGGAAACAAACACAATCGTTCATGAATTTATAGGTACAGTTTCCGGATGGTGCCGCGAGCGCTTTATCAAAGTAGATAGCGATGAAAAAGGCCGTCTGTGGCATGTTCTTTACTGTGTGGAAGTTATTGACGAACAGAAACGCCGGGAGAAAAAGCTGCTGTATCTTTCTGAAACAGATTCCATGACCGGTATTAATAACCGTGGAAGCGGGGAGCGAAAGATTACAGAATTCCTTGAAAAAAAGAAAGGTGGCCTGTTCTGCCTTTTAGACTGTGATAAATTCAAAAAAATCAATGACACATATGGACATGCTGTTGGAGATACCGTTCTCATTAAGCTTGCAGCAGTCCTTCAGCGAGCCTGCCGTGAGAATGATATTGTCATGCGGCTTGGAGGTGATGAATTTGCGATGTATCTTCCAGGAATGCCAGATAAAGCACAAGCGGAATCATTTTTCAAACGTTTATTTACGCAAATAGATAAGATTTCCATACCGGAAATGCAGGGAGAGAAAATTAATGTGAGTCTGGGAGCTTCTTTATGTTCGGATAAAGATGGAGCAACTTTTGATACGCTATATCATGAGGCGGATGCGGCAATGTATGAAAGTAAGAAAATTGTGGGGAATCATGCGATAATATATTCTGATTTGCCACAGGCAAGGCAGACGCCACTGTAGAAGAATTATTGGGCAAAATTCTGCAACACAAAGTCAAAATATAGGTTGTTTTATTTACTGAGAGCGTCTCTTTGCCTGCGGCAGATCAGGAATTATATAGTTGCTTCTATAATATGTTTGTCGCTGATAAAAATATCATGTACTCATGGGCAGCCCAAAACAGCTCTCAAAGAGTCAATATATTTCAGTAATAAGACAGCAATTTTCATATATCCTCTCTTTAGATTAGTGCTATAATAAAATAAATATGACTATTCAGAAATAATTCATGGAATCGCATTTGCGATGCTTATTTTTTGCTTTGAATAGCCGCAGTTTATATAACATAACACAACCGTGGGACAACACGGGGGTAGCTCGCTTATGCTTAGCACAACGGTGCTATCGAACGAGAACCGACCTCTATAGGTGGGGAGGATGTCACCATAACCAGAAAACCAAAGTATACATATTGGGAAAGGGGTAGAAAGACATGATAGATAACAAGAGACAGGAGCTGATTCATAGCCAGGTAATGGAGATTCTCAAAGAGAACCAGTTAGCATTTTCTAATGTTGCACGTCCAAAGCCAACAAAAGCTTCTACAGCAACTTCAGCATCCTGGTCAAAAGACATGGCTCCGAAAGCATCTGCAGCAACACAGGGAGCATGGGACAGCACAAATACACCGGGCGGTGTTTCTTCTTTAGCAAAGGAGAAATGGAATGTACAGGAAATCGCAGCACTTGTAACAAAGGCATTAGAAGCCAGCAACGTAAAAGTTGCATTTTCTAATAAGCCAATTCCTGCACCAACAACAATTTCCAGTTCTACACAGCCAGCATGGAAGAAAGACGAAGACGAAGCTCCTCGTAAACCGGCAGCAGGTACACAGGGCGCATGGGATGTGACAGATACACCAGGTGGACTTTCTGCTGAGACAAAGAAAGTATGGAATCTTGATGCAATCACAGCTCTGGTAAAGAAAGAATTAACAGAGAACCTTGAGTTCTATAACAAACCACTGCCAAAGCCAACAACAGTATCCAGTTCCACACAGCCAGCATGGAAAGATGACAGCGAAGAGTATAAACCAAAAGAATCTGCATCTGCTCAGGGAATCTGGGAGAGAGGCAATAAGATTTCTGCATCTACACAGCCAGCGTGGAAGGTGGATGAAATCGCTGCTTTGGTAACAAAGGCTCTGCAGAATAAATAATATTTACTACAGGCAAGGGGAGATGTCCTCTGAAAGATAAATAAAGCATATTTGTGACTTTAGTCGCTGTGGTTTGAATGTTCGCTTGGACGCGCGAATGTTCAAACCTTGTTCCGAGGCCACAAATATGCTTTATTTATCTTTCAGAAGACTGTCTTTGGCTGCGGCAAATTACTATTTAGAAAGGAATTATTATGCAAAGTAAAATGACACTTAAAGAATGGCTGCCACTGCTTGGTATCACAGTCTCAGCATTCATATTTAACACATCAGAGTTTATGCCGATTGGTTTGTTGACAGATATTGCCGACAGCTTTCATATTACAGAGGCACATGCGGGGGTACTGATTACAGTATATTCATGGATCGTTATGTTACTGTCTCTGCCGTTGATGCTTCTATTGAATAAGATTGATTTTAAAAGACTTTTGTTAGGAACGATTGCACTTTTTGGAATCTTCCAGATGCTGTCCGCTTTTTCTGCTTCATATGGAATGTTAATGATATCACGTATTGGCGTAGCGTGTACACATTCAGTATTCTGGTCGATCGCATCACCGGCAGCAGTCAGTGTTGTGTCAGAAAAGTTTCGTTCACTTGCACTTAGTATGGTAGTAACCGGAACCTCAATTGCGATGATTCTTGGACTTCCGCTAGGAAGAATTATCGGACTTCATATGGGCTGGAATATGGCATTTTTCTGTGTAGGAATCATTGCTTTTATCACAACCGCTTACCTGATTTTTGTATTCCCGAAAGTGCCGGGCGGAGAGTCTTTCTCCATAAAACAGATGCCGGAAATCTTTAAAAATAAAACGCTGATGGGAATTTTTCTTGTTACCTTTTTATTTGCCACATCGTATTATACGGGATATAGTTATATTGAACCATTCTTACAGAAGGTGGCTGGTCTTTCTGCTAACTGGGTTACAACAACACTTACTATATTTGGTGCAGCAGGTCTTTTGGGAAGTTTTTTATTTTCCCATTATTATGACAAGAATAAATATCTTTTCGTAAAACTGGTAATGATCAGTGTGGCGGCAGCATTACTTTTATTATATCCGATATCAAAAGCACATATGGCGGTTGTTTTATTATGTGCATTCTGGGGTATGGCAGTTATGGCATTTAACGTGACATTTCAATCAGAAATTATTACTTATGCACCGGCAGCGGCTTCCTCTGTAGCAATGGCAATCTATTCCGGAATCTATAATCTTGGAATCGGAAGCGGGACATGGATTGGAGGAAGTATTTGTACCCATCTGTCCATTTCCTATATCGGAATTGCTGGTGGCATGATAGCAGTAGTGGCGGCATTGTTATGCATATTTGTTGTGATAAAGTATATGAAGGAATTTGATAGAGCAGCTTGATTTTAAAGCGGGTATTGATACTCGCTTTTTTTGCTTAAAATAGAAAAATTACGGGACGTAGAAGGATGTAATCTGAAATATGTAACAAAAATAAAAGATATACTTGCGAAAATGATGGTTTTATACGATAATAGGTACTGTTTAACCTGAAATAGAAAAATCAGGCAACATAGAGTAAAGAGAGATTGAAAATAGATAATTGGGAAATTAAATGGAGCTTCCGAGTAATTCAATTGCGGAATGCTTCAGGATAATAAAAGTTATCGTATAGGAGCATAAAAAACAAGGAGAGAAAAATGAGCAGAATAGATGAAATTAAAAAACGACGTACCTTTGCAATTATTTCGCACCCGGATGCCGGTAAGACTACATTAACAGAGAAGTTTCTTTTATATGGAGGTGCAATCAACCAGGCTGGTTCCGTTAAAGGAAAAGCAACCGCAAAACATGCGGTATCTGACTGGATGGATATTGAGAAAGAAAGAGGTATTTCCGTAACTTCTTCCGTATTACAGTTTGAGTATGGCGGATGCTGCATCAATATTTTGGATACACCGGGACATCAGGATTTCTCTGAAGATACGTATCGTACATTAATGGCAGCCGATTCCGCTGTTATGGTAATTGATGCATCGAAAGGTGTGGAGGCACAGACAAGAAAGCTTTTTAAAGTTTGTGCCATGCGCCATATTCCGGTATTTACTTTTATTAATAAAATGGATCGTGAGGCAAGGGATATTTTTGATCTCTTAGATGAAATCGAAAAAGAACTTGGAATCCCAACTTGTCCGGTAAACTGGCCAATCGGTTCCGGTAAACAGTTCGCAGGCGTTTACGACAGAAAAAGCCAGAAAATCGACTTATTTGAGGATACGATGAAAGGTACAAAGATGGGAACGATGAAAGAAATCGCCCTTGATGACCCGGAAATCAGCAACTATGTCACAGACGAAGCAAGAGAAGTGTTAGAGGAAGAAATTGAGCTTTTAGATGGAGCCAGTGCAGAATTTGATCAGGAATTAGTTGATGCCGGAGAACTCTCTCCAGTATTCTTTGGTTCTGCCCTCATGAACTTTGGCGTAGAGAATTTCTTAAATTACTTCCTGAAAATGACTTCCTCCCCACTGCCAAGAACTTCTGATCAGGGAACAATCGACCCAATTGAGGAAAAAGATTTTTCTGCATTTGTATTTAAGATTCAGGCAAATATGAACAAAGCTCACCGTGACAGAATCGCTTTTATGAGAATCTGTTCCGGCGAATTCGAAGCAGGAATGGATGCTTTCCATGTACAGGGAGATAAAAAGGTACGTCTTTCTCAGCCACAGCAGATGATGGCAAGTGAGAGAAAAATGATCGATAAAGCCTACGCCGGAGATATTATTGGAATTTTCGATCCAGGCATTTTCTCTATCGGAGATACAATTACAACTTCACCAAAGAAATTTGCCTACGAAGGAATCCCTACTTTCGCACCAGAACATTTCGCAAGAGTGCGTCAGGTAAATACGATGAAACGTAAACAGTTCATCAAGGGAATCAACGAAATCGCACAGGAAGGTGCTATCCAGATTTTCCAGGAATTTAATACTGGAATGGAAGAAGTAATCGTAGGTGTAGTAGGAACATTGCAGTTTGATGTATTAAATTATCGCCTGCAGCATGAATACAATGTAGAAATCCGCCTTGAAAAACTTCCATACGAATATATCCGCTGGATTGAAAATACAGAGATTGACCTTGAAAATCTTCGTGGAACATCAGATATGAAGAAGATTAAGGACTTAAAGGGAAGACCACTTTTACTCTTCATTAATAGCTGGAGTGTGGGAATGACTCTGGAGAGAAATGAAGGACTTGTACTCTCGGAATTCGGAAGAGCTTAAGAATTCTGATTTGTGGGACTGCGAAGCAGACGAACTCCTGAAGATAAATAAAGCATATTTGTGACTTTAGTCGCTGCAGTTTGAATGCTCGCTTTAGGCGCTCGCAACCAAACCTTGCTCCAAGGCCACAAATATGCTTTATTTACTTTCAAGAGTTCTGTTTGTTGGCAAATCGTGAAATTGGTTGGAAGGATTTGGAAAAGAAGACAGGAAGTGTATAAATCTATAAAAACGGATAAAATCTCAAATCAGTTTAAAAAATATTTTTCACAAATAGTTCCAGTGTCAATCTTTCAGAACACCAGCTCTCTGTAAAGCCACAAATATAGAGTCTTTTATTTCCAGAAGGCTGTCTTTAACTGAGGAGGAAAACTCAGAATCTATTTTCTGCAATTGAAATAGAAGTTTTCGGATAGGATGAATTCGGAAAGCGAGGGGAAGATTTGATAAAGAAATTAGAGTATGTTTAAAAAATATCAAAAATTTACTAAAATAAATTTAATTTTTTTGCAGATAATAATATTGATAAATATGCTGCAAAACCTTGGAGTGGATATACTGATTGGGAAGATGTTCTTTTCAGAAATGGTTCTCATCAGAATTATGAAGTGAATGCCCAAGGAGGAAATGAGCGGACTAAGTTTTATACTTCATTCGGATATACTAAACAGGAAGGTATTACACTTCAGTCCGGTTACGAGCGTATTACGGGACGTGCAAATATGAGCCATAAGGCGGATCGCGTTACAATCGAGGCAAGTACGATGTTTACGAATTCAACTCAGAACGTAAACTCGGAAGGAACAAGTTTCTCAAGCCCTATCATGTGTCTGGCCATGACAGCTTCTCCTTCTACATTCCCATATAACGAAGACGGTACATTCAGCACGAGTTTCCCTGCTTTGAATGGTGCCAATCCCCTTCAAACTGCAACATATAATTATGATCGCAGTACAATTGTACGTACCCTGAACACACTGTCCGCAACGTGGAATATTTGGGATAACTTGAATATTAAAGAAACTTTAGGTTATGATTTTAACCAAACAAATAATCGTGTGTGGTGGGATCCGCGTTCTAATGATGGACGTTCTTCAAAAGGAGTATTTCAGCGCTATATGATGAACAGAAGCAAATTGAATACTCAAACTCAGCTGACTTATAACAAGACATTTGCGGAACACCACAATATCGATGTATTGTTAGGTTTCGAAACTGAAGATTATAAGTACGATTATACCTATACTAATGGTAATACTTATCCATCTTACTTACCGGAAATTACGAATGCAGGTGTTTCTAGAGGTGCCAGTAACATTAACAGTTATCGAATGACCTCC
>OGUP01001256.1_pt1 | contig 14708 bp, 10 predicted proteins | sample 1553661 | NCBI WGS metagenome assembly OGUP01 (sample SAMEA2580026, study PRJEB22360) | human gut metagenome | biome: human gut; feature: human-associated habitat; material: faeces | place: Denmark | collected 2008/2010
GTAATCTTCCTGGTGACTTTAGGCGGATTTCTGACAAATGCCGCTTATTGCCTGCAGCAGAATGTAGCTAATAAGTCTATCGGTGACTATGCCAAAGGTAAAGTCTGGGGCAACAATCTTGTGTTCTGTGCGTTAGCTGGTGTACTGTGGTACATGCAGTTCTTCGGACTGGAAATGGGTAAGAGCTTTCTTACGGGAAGTCCCGTGCTGCTGGCTTTTTCGTGGTGTATCCTGATGGCATTGAATGTGACATTTAGTAATGTATGGGGAATTATCCTGAAAGAGTGGAAAGGAGTGTCTACCAAAACGATCACAGTATTGGTTTGTGGTCTGGTGATTCTGATTTTCTCTTTGGTGTTCCCGAACTTGTTTTAAAATTTTAGGCATGGATAATACGGATAACGCGGTTTTAATACATGGCTCTTTAACCGTGAAATCCGTGTAATCCGTGCCTGATAAATAAATTATATTATAATATGAAATCAATTTTAGAAAACCGTCCGGCACTTGCCAGGGAAGTTAATAAGGTGGCTGAAGTTGCCGGATACTTGTGGCAAAAAGGATGGGCTGAACGTAACGGTGGTAATATCACTGTTAATATCACGGAATTTGTTGACGATGAAATTCGCCGGATGGAACCGATAAGTGAAGTAAAACCTATTGGCGTTACATTGCCATATCTGAAAGGGTGTTATTTCTATTGTAAAGGGACTAATAAACGCATGCGTGATCTGGCTCGCTGGCCGATGGAAAATGGTTCGGTTATTCGTATTCTGGATGACTGTGCCAGCTATGTTATCATAGCCGATGAGGCAGTTGCACCGACTTCGGAATTGCCTTCTCATCTGAGTGTGCATAATGATTTGCTGAGTAAGAATTCTCCTTATAAGGCTTCTGTGCATACTCATCCGATTGAGCTGATCGCGATGACACATTGCGAAAAGTTCCTTCAGAAAGATGTGGCAACCAATCTGTTGTGGAGTATGATTCCTGAAACAAAGGCATTCTGCCCGCGTGGTTTGGGTATCATTCCTTATAAATTACCCAGCTCGGTAGAGTTGGCGGACGCTACCATCAAGGAATTGCAGGATTATGATGTGGTAATGTGGGAAAAGCATGGCGTCTTTGCTGTTGATTGCGATGTGATGCAGGCTTTTGACCAGATTGATGTACTGAATAAGTCGGCATTAATTTATATCGCTGCCAAAAATATGGGCTTCGAACCGGATGGTATGAGTCAGGAACAGATGAAAGAAATGTCAGTAGCTTTCAATCTTCCTAAATAATACTTGTATAAATCATTGAATTTATCTACTTTAGCGACCGCGGCATTTTCTATGAATGGGGAATGTTGCGGTAACTTTAAAATTATGACACAACTATGAATCGCATTATTCTGAATGAGACCTCTTATTTCGGCGCAGGATGCCGGAGTGTAATTGCTGTGGAAGCAGCCAGACGTGGCTTTAAGAAAGCCTTTTTTGTGACAGATAAAGACCTTGTCAAATTTGGTGTGGCTGCTGAAATTATAAAAGTATTTGATGACAACCATATTCCGTATGAACTTTATAGTGATGTGAAGGCGAATCCTCCAATGGCCAACGTGCAGAATGGTGTGGCTGCTTATAAGGCTTCCGGTGCCGACTTTATCGTAGCCTTAGGTGGCGGTTCTTCTATCGACACGGCAAAGGGGATTGGTATTGTTGTGAATAATCCGGATTTTGCTGACGTGAAATCTTTGGAAGGTGTGGCTGATACCAAACATAAAGCGGTTCCTACTTTTGCATTGCCTACCACTGCCGGAACTGCAGCTGAAGTGACTATCAATTACGTAATCATCGACGAGGATGCACGTAAGAAAATGGTTTGCGTAGATCCCAATGACATTCCCGTAGTTGCCGTTGTAGATGCCGAATTGATGTATACCCTTCCCAAAGGGCTGACAGCTTCTACCGGATTGGATGCTTTGACGCATGCCATTGAAGGACTTATAACGAAAGGTGCCTGGGAGATGAGCGATATGTTCGAGATCAAAGCGATCGAAATGATTGCCCGTTATCTTGAGACGGCTGTCAATGAGCCATCCAATGCCGAAGCCCGTAATGGTATGGCGGTTGCCCAGTACATTGCCGGTATGGCGTTTTCTAATGTAGGTTTGGGAGTTGTGCATGGCATGGCACATCCGTTGGGAGCTATTTTCGATATACCTCACGGTGTAGCAAATGCCTTGCTGTTGCCTATTGTGATGGAGTTCAATGCTCCTGCGGCACTCGATAAATATGTAGAGATAGCCAAGGCTATGAATGTATATACGCCGGATATGACTCGTGAAGAAGCCGCTGCTGCGGCGGGCAAGGCAGTCCGGGAACTTTCTGTCCGTGTAGGGATCCCGCAGCATTTATCCGAATTGGGAATAAAAGAAGAAGATCTGGATAAGTTGGCTGCGGCGGCGTTTGCCGATGTATGTACCCCGGGAAATCCCCGTGAAGTGAGCAAAGAAATAATACTTGAACTTTATAAAAAAGCATTGTAGTCATTATGATAACGAATGAACAGATAGAACAGTTTATAGCCCAGGCTCATCGTGTAGGCGATGCCGGACTTACTATTTGCAGTAGCGGTAATATCTCCTGGCGTATAGGGGATGAAGTGCTGATTTCCGGTACAGGCTCTTGGGTGCCTTCTCTGCCCAAAGAAAAGGTCTCCATCTGTAAACTCTCGACGGGAGAAGTGCTGAATGGTGTGAAGCCGTCTATGGAGAGCGGTTTCCATTTCGGTGTTCTCCGTGAGCGTCCCGATGTGAATGTGGTGCTTCATTTCCAGTCTCATTATGCTACTGCGGTGGCTTGTATGAAGAATCGTCCCACTAATCTGAATGTAACGGCCGAAATACCTTGTCATGTAGGCAGCGAAGTGCCGGTAGTTCCTTATTATCGTCCCGGTTCGAAAGAATTGGCACAAGGGGTGATCGACGGATTGAAAGACCACAATTCGGTATTACTGTTAAAGCACGGACAAGTGGTATGTGGAAAAGACTTCGACGAAGCTTTTGAACGCGCCATGTTCTTCGAGATGGCATGCCGTATTATTATCCAGTCCGGTGGTGATTATACCGTGTTGACGCCCGAAGAGATTGATGATCTCGAGACTTACGTTTTAGGTAAGAAGACTAAATAATAAGATGAAAAAGGAGGGGAAAATGGGGATGTACTTCCAAGTCTCTTTTTCTCCTCCTTATTATTTAGAAAAGAGTTGAGCTATGAATACATATTTAGCAGTGGATTTTGGTGGAGGTAGCGGGCGAGTGATGGCCGGCACCATCGACAACGGGCGGTTAACACTGGAGGAAGTATATCGTTTTCCCAACCGGCAAATCCGAATGGGGAACTATATTTATTGGGATTTCCTTGCATTGTTCGGTGAAATGAAAACCGGGCTTCGTCTGGCTGCCCATAAAGGATATTCCATAAAAAGTATCGGAATCGATACTTGGGGGGTCGATTTCGGATTGATAGACAGGCAAGGCAATTTGTTGGGCAATATGGTTTGCTATCGCGATCCGCGCACGAATGGATTACCCGAAGAACTGTTCGGGCATATGGATATTTCCCGTCATTATGCGGAGGCCGGTATTCAAGTGATGCCTATTAACACGCTTTTTCAGCTTTACAGTATGAAAAAGAACGGGGATGTACAATTGGAACTTGCAGATAAGTTGCTGTTTATGCCCGATCTTTTCAGTTTCTTTCTGACAGGCGTGGCAAATAATGAATATTGCATTGCTTCCACCTCCGAAATGCTCGATGCCCGTAAGCGTACTTGGAACTATCCATTAATAGACAGTTTGGGTTTACCCGAACGTCTTTTCGGAGAAATAGTAATGCCCGGAACCGTACGGGGAAAACTGAAAGCCGATATTGCCGAAGAGATCGGTATGAATGGTGAGGTCGATGTGGTTGCCGTAGGTTCGCACGATACTGCAAGTGCCGTATTTGCAGTGCCTGCCGTCACCGGTGGTGCTAATTCTCGAAAAGCTTTCCTAAGTTCCGGAACCTGGTCGCTTCTTGGAGTTGAATTAGACGAACCTATCCTTACCGAAGAGGCCCGCTTGGCAGGGTTTACCAATGAAGGAGGCGTGGGAGGTAAAATCCGTTTTTTGCAGAATATCACAGGCTTGTGGATTTTGCAGCAACTTATAGCTCAGTGGAAAGAACGAGGCGAAGATACGGAGTACGAAACTCTGATAACTGCTGCGGAGAATGCGGAAATCGATTCAATTATTCGTGTGGATGACGAGGTCTTTCAAAGTCCGTTGAATATGGAGAAAGCAATTGCCGATTATTGCCGTGAACATCGCCTTGCCGTACCAAAAACTTGTGGTGAATATGTTCTTTGTATACTTAAATCGCTCGCGCAACGTTATAAACAAGGAGTCACTCAGTTAAACAGCTTGTTACCGTCACCTGTTACCCAACTTCATATCATAGGGGGAGGGTGTCGTAACCGCCTTCTCAACCGCCTGACGGAAGAAGCATTGGGCATTCCGGTGTATGCAGGTCCTGTTGAGGCCACTGCTATTGGAAATATCCTTGTGCAAGCTTTGGCGTGTGGGGAGATTAAGGCACGTGATGAAATTACAAAAATTATTTAAAGGGACAGATAAAAATAAAACCATGGAAACATCTATTAAAAGTTATGCGGCTAAAGAGCATCATCAACCGGTGAAACGATATTGCCGGACATTGGATCTGCGTGACGATCCGAAGCTGATAGCCGAGTATCGCCGACGCCACAGCCAAGCGGAAATCTGGCCGGAAGTTATCGCCGGTATCCGGGAAGTCGGTATCCTTGAAATGGAAATCTACATTTTGGATACACGTTTGTTTATGATAGTCGAGACTGCACTCGATTTTGATTGGGACACGGCAATGGAACGGCTTGCCACTCTGCCCCGCCAGCAGGAATGGGAAGATTATATGGCGATTTTCCAACTTGTGACTCCCGGATCTACTTCCGCACAAAAATGGCAACCGATGGAACGTATGTTCCATTTATACGAATAACCTTTTATTTTTACGAACAACCTCAAACGAGTTTATATCCTAACGAATTTATACCATTATGAATAACACCAAACGCTTTTCTATCCTGAGCAAAGACGGCGTCAGCTATCTTATTCCTTTTATTCTCATCACCAGTTGTTTTGCACTCTGGGGATTTGCCAATGACATAACCAATCCTATGGTAAAAGCTTTCTCCAAGATATTCCGTATGAGTGTGACGGATGGCGCATTGGTGCAAGTCGCTTTTTATGGTGGTTATTTTGCAATGGCTTTTCCGGCTGCTATATTTATCCGCCGGTATTCTTATAAGGCCGGCATTTTGTTGGGATTGGGGCTGTATGCATTCGGTGCTCTCCTTTTCTTTCCTGCCATGATGACCGGAAATTATTATCCTTTTTTAATTGCCTATTTTATTTTGACTTGCGGACTTTCCTTTCTTGAGACCAGTGCTAATCCGTATATCCTGTCGATGGGCACGGAGGAGACGGCTACGCGTCGGCTCAATCTGGCTCAGTCTTTCAATCCGATGGGGTCATTATTAGGCATGTATGTGGCGATGAATTTTATCCAGAACCGTCTGAATCCGATGGATACTGCCGAACGGGCTCAGTTGTCTCAAACCGAGTTCGAGGCGATGCGTGATTCGGACTTGGCCGTACTGATTGCTCCATATCTGGTAATCGGTATTGTCATTCTGGTTATGCTATTGCTGATCCGTATGGTGAAGATGCCCAAAAATGCTGACCAGTCTCATTCCATCGATTTTCTGCCTACGTTGAAGCGTATCTTTTCCATTCATCATTATCGTGAAGGGGTGATTGCTCAATTTTTCTATGTGGGTGCACAAATTATGTGTTGGACATTTATCATTCAATACGGTACCCGTTTGTTTACCTCGCAAGGGATGAGTGAACAGGCTGCGGAAGTTTTGTCTCAGCAATACAATATAATAGCAATGGTTATTTTTTGTGTGAGCCGTTTTGTCTGTACTTTCATACTGCGTTATCTCAATCCCGGACTACTGCTGAAGATTTTGGCTATTGCCGCCTGCTGTTTCACAACGGGAGTTATTTTCCTGCAGAATATCGGAGGTATGTATTGTTTGGTCGGTGTTTCGGCATGCATGTCATTGATGTTCCCTACTATTTACGGAATAGCTCTTCAAGGTTTGGGTAATGATGCCAAATTTGGCGCTGCCGGGTTGATTATGGCTATTTTAGGCGGTTCGGTTTTACCTCCGTTGCAGGCAAGTATCATTGATCAGCATGCTTTATTTGGAATGCCGGCGGTGAATCTTTCGTTTATACTTCCATTTATTTGTTTTGTGGTGGTAACTATATACGGACATCGTTCTTATAAACGTGTGAGAAAGGGGTAATTGCCTTTATCTTTACAAGGGAGGTTGGGGCTTACTTTCTCATTTTATTCCCTTTGTCATATCTTATGGACTTTTAGATAGTTCCTCTACGAGAAGAGTATCGTTTCTCGTAGAGGAACTATCTTTTTCCCGTAGAGAAACGACCTGATTCTCTACGGGAAAAAATGTATTCATCTAATATGCTGATAGCCAGCTCTGTGTGTTTTGTTTCCCCTGTGTATTATCTTTACTGTAAAAGAAACTCTGTTTTTACTTTTAAGCAACCTGCCGTTTTGTTTAAATCATTACAATTTTAGTTTTTGGATAACTGATGGGAGCAGTGAATTTTTTGTTTCTTAGACTTATTGTCTAATTCCCTATTGTTTTTTGCTTGTGCCGGTTAGCGAATCGGCTGTTTTCAGCACTTAATTCTGTGAGGTTTTTCCATTCTTATTTATAATTACTTTTCGAATTTCTTCTGATAGGTTGTCATTACCTTAATCGGTATATCTGTTCCATAAAATGGTATGGAGGTTCTATTCCATGGATATTGCCCCTGCTGTTACTACGAATTTTCTATTTTTTGCTTGTATTTTGCAATTTTAAGATATACGAATCGGCTACTTTTGGCTAACAAAGTAATGCATCTGTTAATTTTTAAATTTAATAAAATGAAGAGACGAAATTGTATATTTAAGTATTCGCTTTGCTTATTGTTCATTCAGATCTTATTCTTGGAAAGTGCTTGTGCCGATAGCCGTGAATTTTCTGCCGGTGAGTGGACGGTTCGTTTTAAAGACGAGACAAAGCAAATTGATTTGTTGAAGAATGGAGAGCTCATTTTGAGCGATGTGTTTGTTCGGTTCAATAATTCTTCGAATTACTATAATAGTTCCGAATATACAGATGTGAAGTTTACAAAGGATGAGATTACCGATGAGTTCGGTCCGGCTCAAAAATGTACGATACAGTATAAGAAAGAGGGTGCTCCTACCATCGAACAGATTTTTTATCTTTATTCTTCCAAAGATTTTTTTCTGACGGAAGTTTATCTTACTTCTGTGGATGGAAAGGTGTTGGTAACCAATTATATCTCTCCGATTTATACGACGGCAACCAATCAATTCTTACCTCAGGATACTGACAATCGTCTATTGTTTGTCCCTTTTGATAATGATGGTTTTATAACTTACGGTTCGTTACCGTTGTCGCAATCAAAATCGGCAAGCGCCATACACGCTTCCGGACCGTTGGCTCGCGATACGATTTCATTCGAAGTGACTTCCATCTTTAACGGTGGTAGCCAGAATGGTCTTGTGATTGGTTCTATAGAGCATGATACCTGGAAGTCGGCTATACGTATGATAGGATCCCGTGATAACCGGAGTATCACTAAATTGGAATGTTATAGCGGTGCCAGCCATTCTGCTACACGTGATGATAAGGTGCACGGTTCTATAAAAAGCACAACAGTGAAGTCATCCAGAATGTTTGTGGGTTTCTTTGATGATTGGAGGCTGGGTATGGAAACGTTTGGAGAAGCGAATGCAGCCGTTGTTCCTAAACGGGAGTGGACCAAGGGGACTCCGTTCGGTTGGAATAGCTGGGGGGGTATGAGTACGCATGTGAATTATGAAGGAGTGCTTTCCGCCTCTGATTTTGTGAAAGAGTATTTGCAGGGGAAAGGCGGTTTTGGCGCAAGCGGAGTTGTTTTTGTCGGCTTGGATTCTTATTGGGATAACTTGAATTGGGAGCAACTGGAAGATTTTGCTCGGCATTGTATTGCCAATGGGCAGGTGCCGGGTATTTACTGGACTCCGTTCAATGACTGGTTTCCGGACAATGAACGTGATATTGAAGGGAATAATGGCTATAAATACAGCCAATCGCACTTAAAGGTGAACGGTCAGAAACGGAAATTGTATGGTGCCGGCTGTATGGACCCTACAGCTCCGGCTACACTGTCGAGAATTAATTATTTCATTGATAAATTTAAAGCAGCCGGTTTTAAATATCTTAAACTGGATTTTCTTACTGCCGGTATGGTTGAGGCAGACAAATGGTATAATAAGGATATAACAACTGGTACCCAAGCCTTTAACTACGGGATGAAATATCTGCGTGAACGCTGTGGGGACGAAATGTTTATTGTCGAATCGATCGCTCCCCTTTTCCCTTATCAGTATGCGAATGCCCGTCGTATCAGCTGTGATGCCTGGGGAGAAATGTGGCACACCAATTACATGATGAACAGTTTGTCTTTCGGATGGTGGCTGGATCGCGTATATGCTTATAATGACCCCGACCATCTTGTGATGGGAGACCGGAGCGAAGCGGAAAATATGTCTCGTATCACAAGTGGAGCTGTAACAGGTTATTTCATGATTGGCGATAACTTATCGACTAAAGGAAATTATATCGGAACAGAGGTGTCACAGGAAAAGGTGAAGAAATTCGCTGTTAACGACCGGATCAATGCAGTTGTCAATCTTGGTAAAACGTTCAGACCGGCTTATGGTCATAAAGTATCCGGTTCTAACCGCTCGGTCGACCTGTTTACTTTAGAAACGGAAGACGCTTATTACATTGCTTATTTTAATTATGACGAAGGTGTGAAGAGTGGTGAACTGACTCTTCAGGATCTTGGGATCACTCCGGAGAAAGTTTCCGGTGGCATAGAGTGTTGGTCGGGAAATAATGTACAGATTCAAGAGGGCAAGCTTTCTTATAATCTACCTAAGCATCAGGCCGAAATTTACCATTTGTATAAAAAATGAGATTCATGGAATTAAATAACTATATTATGAAAAAGAGTAACAGATTTAGAATTTTCACATCTTTGTTGATGGGCTTCCTTATTGCAGGATTCTCTTCTTGTAAAGATGATGAAAGCCAAAAGAATGAACACGATCCCAACAAGCCGATTGTGTTGACGGATTTTTATCCGAAAGAAGGTGGTATTGCTACTAAAATGGTCTTTAGTGGGGAAAATTTCGGTACGGATGTGAGTAAAATCAATGTGTATTTTAATGACACAAAAGCAGCTGTAGTTCGAAGTACCGGCGAAAAAATGTATGTAATTACCCCGCGTAAACCGGGCGAAGACTGTACTATTACAGTTTCTGTAGGTGATAATAAAGTGGCGTTTGACGAGCATTTTACTTATCATATTCAAACTACGGTAACTACGCTTTGCGGTATGAAAGGAACTCCCGGAGCGCAAGTGGGAAATCTTGCCGAAACTCAATTCCCGAAGGTTACTTATTTGGCAATTGATACTGACCATAATATATTTGTTTGTTGCCGGGAATTGGATAGTTATTATGATAACAACAAAGTGATGCTGGTAAATGAATTGGAGGATAAGAGTCAGATTCTTATCCCCAATACCGGTGCACCGCTCAACCAGCCTTGTATAGCCGATGATGGACAAACGGTGTATATTCCGTCAGATGCAGGAATGGAGTATTGGGTACTTTCGTCAGAGAACATGTGGATCCCCCGTAAATCATCTTTGCGTAAAGATCCCTCCAGTGATGATTTTGATATTAAATTTAAACACTCATTTGCAATGTGCAAATATGATGGATTTATGTATACACGCGCAAAGGATGGCACATTATTACGGTTTGATCCGTCAACGGGATATACAATGGCTGTTTCAACACAGACGAAATTGATGGCCGAGAGCGACTCTTATATAGTATTTAGTCCGATTAAAGGGGAAGAACATATTTTATATTTGGCATATACTAACTCTCATTGTATCTATACATACAATCTAAAAACAGGTGAACATAAATTGTATGCCGGTATGACGAATCGTTCGGGATATGCAGATGGCCCTTGTGAGTATGCTATGTTTAACGAACCTCGTCAGATGATAGTAAGTGCGGATAATGAGTTGTATTTGGCCGATACGAATAATCATGTGATCAGAAAGATTTCACAAGATGGAATTGTCAGTACGGTAATCGGACTTGCCGGTCAATCGGGATTTATGGATGGAACTCCGGAAGAAGCATTGTTTGACAAACCTTTTGGTGTAGCATTAGATACCGATGGAACTATCTATATTGGTGATAGTGAAAATCAGTGTGTACGCCGACTTGCTATTGAATGATAATTGAGACTTTTAAGATAATACAGTATGAAGAAATATATATTTTTATTGTTCTTGTTGTGTGGCTGTGTTGCTGTGTTTGCACAACAAAAAAGTACATTTACAGTGTCCGGACAAGTGTTTGATGATTTGGATATGCCGGTTCCTGGAGCCAGTGTTTTTATTAAGAATTCTCCGGGAGTGGGAGCTGTCACGGATATTGACGGTAAATTTTCTTTGAAAGCTCAGAAAAATGATGTGATTGTTGTTTCATTTTTGGGATATAAGCAGGAAGAGTATTTGGTGACGAAATCGGAGAGTAATATTTCTATTAAATTGAAACAGGATTCGCAAGTACTTGAAGAAACGGTTATTGTAGGTATGGGTACGCAGCGTAAAGTGAGCGTTGTAGGTGCTATCACCAATGTCGATATAGCAGACATACAAACTCCGGCAACGAATATCAACAATATGTTGGGTGGACGTATTCCGGGTGTTATTTCACTTCAGCGTAGTGGTGAACCCGGAAAAAATATCTCAGAGTTTTGGATTCGCGGTATCGGTACTTTCGGTGCCAACAGCAGTGCTTTGGTGTTGATTGACGGTTTGGAGGGTAATTTGAGCGAGATAGATCCCTCGGATATCGAGAGTTTTTCGGTATTGAAAGATGCGTCTGCAACAGCAGTGTATGGTGTTCGTGGTGCAAACGGTGTTGTTTTGGTAACTACTAAGAGAGGTACGGCAGATAAATTGCAGATTACAGCCCGCGCCAATTGGACTATTTCTCATATGGTAAATATGCCCGAATATCTGGAGGCTTATGATTATGCAAAATTGGCGAATGAGGCTCTTAGAGTCAGAGGAAACACGCCTTTGTATTCAGACATGGAATTGGACTTGATCAAATATCAGTTAGACCCGGACTTGTATCCGAATGTAAACTGGCAGAAAGAGGTTTTGAATCGTAATGCTTTGCAGCAGACTTATTATATAAATGCAAAAGGCGGTGGTAGCCTTGCACGTTATTATCTGAGTTTGGGCATGTCTAATGAATCTTCTGCCTACAAACAGGAAAAATCTTCTAAGTATTCCACAAAAGTCGGATATCGCACCTACAATTATCGCGTCAATTTAGATATTAATCTGACTAAAACAACTACGGTTTACTTTGGGTCCGATGGTTTTATTTCAGAAAAGGCAGAGCCCGGTAATGCCGATACGGATGCTTTATGGGCCACACAGCGCAATTTGACACCGTTGACTATTCCAAGAGTTTATTCTACCGGACAATTACCGGCTTATGGAGCAGATAATGCTTATTCACCTTATGTCATGCTGAATTACACCGGTATGAGTAATACACGTCATTTCCGTGGAAAATCGACTGTAGAGTTGAAGCAAGATCTTTCTATGGTTACTAAAGGTTTGAGTGCCCGGGCACAGATAGCTTATGATACGGAGTTGAACTTGAAGGAGAAACGTTATGTGCGTCCCGAGATGTATTACGCAGATCGCCGTCGTTATACCGGAGAATTGGGACTATATAAGAAGTTAGACAGCGAACCGGTGAAGTACACTCATGAAGACGAGCAATATTATAAAGTACATTTCGAATCGATGTTGAATTATGAAAGGACTTTTGCCGAACAACACCGCCTGAGTGGGCTGTTGTACTACTATATGAGTAGTGAGCAGAAGATGAATAAGGATATTGATGATAAAGATGAAAGTTTAAGGAGCATGTATGCTATTCCTATCCGTTATCAGGGTCTGTCAGGACGAATCACTTACGGATTGCGTGATACTTATTTTTTGGATTTGAATTTTGGCTATACCGGTTCGGCCAACTTTGCAAAGGGAGATCGTTTCGGATTTTTTCCGGCAGTAGCTGTGGGATGGGTTCCTACCGGATATGATTGGGTACGGGAGAAATTGCCATGGTTGGACTTTTTGAAAATCCGTGGATCATACGGTACGGTAGGTAACGACCGTTTGACAAATACTCGTTTCCCTTATCTGACGCTATTGAAAACTGGTGATGGTGGTGGTTGGGGAAGTACCAACGGATATATCACAGAAGAGACGATAGGCGCTGATAACTTGAAATGGGAAATTGCCAAGAAAACGGATATTGGTATTGAAGGTAAACTGTTTGGAGAACGTTTAAATTTTGTAGTAGATGTTTTCTATGATAAACGTGACGGTATCTATCAGGAACGTCAACAAATCCCTGACTATGCTGGTTTACAGAAAATGCCTTTCGGTAATGTCGGAAAGATGGTAAGTTATGGTTCAGACGGTAATATCTCATTTACTCAGAATATCAATAAAAATATGTCGTTTACATTGCGCGGAAACTTTACTTATTCGGCCAATGAAGTGAAAAATTGGGAACAGGCTGTACAAAAGTATGATTATCAAAACTATTCAGGTTATGTAAACAATGCATTCCGTGGATATATTGCTTTGGGGCTTTTCCGTGACGAAGCGGACATAGCCGCCAGTCCGAAGCAGACGTTCGGAGATTATTTGCCGGGAGATATCAAATATAAAGATGTAAATGGGGATGGTGTGATTAATGATGATGACAAAGTGCCTTTATCTTATCCGAACTATCCGCGTCTGATGTATGGTTTTGGTGGAGAATTCCGGTATAAGAATTTGACTTTAGGGGTCTTGTTTAAAGGAACTGGAAAGACAGACTACTATTTTGTAGATGACAACGGATATTGGGATAAAGGAAAGAATGGTGAAGGGTATATACCGTTTTATGGTGGAAAAACCGGTAATGTGCTGAAGATTGTTGCTGACCAAAGTAACCGTTGGACTCCGGCATCTTATTCCGGTGATCCTTCGACAGAGAATCCGAATGCAAGATTCCCACGTCTTAGCTATGGTAAGAATGAGAATAATACTCAGTTCTCGTCATTCTGGTATCAAAATGCACGCTATCTGAGATTGCAGGAAATTAGTGTTAACTATAATTTACCGGCTGGTAGATTACTGAAATATTTGGGAGTACGTTCTCTTGATTTACAGTTTGTTGCATCTGACCTGTGTATCTGGAGCCCGATGAAATTGTGGGATGCAGAGCAGGCCGATCACAATGGTGGAGCTTATCCGATTCCACAGCGTTTTGCTTTCCAGATGTATGTGAATTTTTAAGAATTGTTTTTTGATTTAAAATAGAATGAGTATGAAATTCATAAATAAGAGTGTTTGGTTAATCCCATGTTTGGTATTGGGATTAATGAGCTCATGCGATTTTTTGAGTGTTGACAAATATTTTGATGATACATTGAAATATGACTCGGTATTTGCCAACCGGGTAAATTTGGAGAAATATTTATGGGGAACGGCAGGAGAGTTGCCGGATGAGAGTAAGATATTTGGAAATGACGAAACTCCCGGTATTACGGCTGCCGATGATATATTTACGTTGATGGGCTATGACTTGTTCCATGGAAAAGCATTGACTTTAGGACTTGTTTCTGCTGCCAATACTCAGGGATTAGGAGTATGGAGTACCTGTTATAAGGTAATTCGTAAAGCGAATCTTATTTTGAACAGAATGGACGAATGTACGAATATTACGCCTTTGCAAAAACAGGAGTTATTGGGTTACACTCATTTTCTTCGTGGGTATGCTTATTATTATATTCTGATGAATTATGGTCCGGCAGTACTCTTGGGTGATGAGGTTCTGGAAACGAATGAAGAGGCGGAGTATTATGATCGGGCTCGTGCCACGTATGATGAGACAGTGGAATACATTTGTTCCGAACTGGAAATAGCTGCTAAATACATTCCAGCGGATGTTTCTGTCGTAAATTATGGCCGTCCTTCAAAGGGGGCAGCTTACGCAATTATAGCCCGCGTACGTTTACAGGCGGCTAGTCCGGCATTTAATGGAGGAACGGCAGCTTATCGCTATTTTGGAAACTGGAAACGTGGTACGGATGGAGTACAATATGTATCCCAAACCTATGATGAAAGAAGAAGCCAGCAGCACAGGGTATGTGTGCATGCAAGCAAACAACGTTGTTCCGATAAACGGCATCAGGAATCCACAGAACAAGACAGGCTTTTCACCGAAACGGTCGATCAGTTCTTCCTGCATATCACGATAATCTTCTTCATTCTGTATCTCTGCGATCTTTTTATACATATCTAACTTCTGATATTC
>OGUP01001266.1_pt1 | contig 14649 bp, 15 predicted proteins | sample 1553661 | NCBI WGS metagenome assembly OGUP01 (sample SAMEA2580026, study PRJEB22360) | human gut metagenome | biome: human gut; feature: human-associated habitat; material: faeces | place: Denmark | collected 2008/2010
TGAGAAGAGTTGAAGGAAGTGCCGGTGTATCGCTGATGGAATGCACGAACCCGGTAAAAGACAAATGGCGCATCCGCTGGGATGTACAAGAGAAAGAGAACGGCTCTGCCTCCTACATGGAAGAGGAGTTTAACCATAAACCTACCGGCGAGGAAATTCGCACATTGGTTATGTCCTGGTATAATAGCCAGACTGATGCAGCTATCCTGTCCGGCTTCACCTATAAGGGTGCTCCTGTATGGCTTTCTGTGGCGAATCAGTACAATTATAAGGCAGCATACGATTTGGCCGTTCAGACGGGCGGAGAAACCCTGCCAGTGACGTTTAAGTTTGGTTCGGATGAACAGCCCGAATACTATACTTTTACCCAGTTAGATGAACTGAAAGACTTCTATACGGAAGCAGTAAGGTATATCCAGAAGGTTCTGGCTGAAGGCTGGGAAAAGAAGGATAAGTTCAATTTGGATTTGTACCGGATTGAATGATTGACAATCCCTTCGGGGGAGGGATAAAAAAAGCCCCCGGCCTGTTAAAAAGTAACGCCAATCACTTTAATAACGACACACCCAAGCGGCGCGCGACCGGGGGCAAAGCCCTCTGCCACGCCACTTGGGTGTCTTTGGTTCTTAAAATGATTGGCATTGCAAAAGTACAAAAATGATTGGATATGACATTGTTTGAAGCACTTAAATTTAACAGAAAACCGCTTGAATTGCTTATAAGTTTGGGCGGCAAGCAGGATGACCTTCGATTCATAGACTTATATACAGAGTATGAGGTCATGAAAAATCGGGGTGAGAAGACCACTTATGCGGTGGCTTTTTTGGCAAATAAATATTCAGTAAGCGAACGCAAGGTGTATGATATTATCAAACGGTTTGGAAAGCACTGCACGCTCGGTGCAGTGTGATTAATATGCCGGAGATACCTTGTGTTATCTGATGGGGCTAACTTTGCACAGACAAAAATCAATAGCTTATGAATAAGTATTACCAGACATTAGACAAGATACTCCAAACGGGCAAGACCCAAACCAACAAGAAAGGCTGTATCAAATACCTATTGAACGAAAGGCTCATGCTGACCCCAGCTGATTTACTTGATATATTTGAAAGCCATGGGATAGCCAGAAAGAAACTGAAAGAAGAATTGAAACTGTTTATGCAGGGTATTCGGGATGTGGAAAGATATAAGGAGGCAGGTATTACCTGGTGGGACTATTGTGGCCATACCCTTGTGAATAGCTACCCCACTTACTTTGAAAAGCTTCCACCCCTTATAGCCAAGATTAACCGGGAAAAGCGCAACAGCAAGAACTATGTTCTGTTTCTTGGAGAGACCGGGGTGGAAAGCAACCAGGCACCCTGCCTGAGCCTTGTGCAGTTCCAGATTGATGAGGGGGAACTGGTATTATCCGCATACCAGCGCAGTTCTGATGCCAACCTTGGGCTTCCGGCTGATATTTATCATCTTTATCTGATGGCAAGACAGGTGGAACTTCCTTTGAAATCCATAACTCTTAACCTTGGGAATGTGCATATATATGAAAATAACATTGACCGGACTCTGGAACTGTTATCCGGAGTTGAAAATATTAAATTTGAATTGAACGTATGACGAAAATGAATCTGTCGGCACCGCTGCCATTTGTGGGCCAAAAAAGAATGTTTGCCAAAGAATTTATAAAGGTATTGGAGCAGTTTCCTGATGATACCGTTTTTGTGGATCTGTTTGGTGGCTCGGGGTTACTTTCCCATATTACCAAAAGAATGAAACCAACTTCCACTGTTGTCTATAACGATTTTGATAACTACCGATTTAGGCTGGCTCATATTCCGCATACAAATAAGCTTTTAGCCGACATTAGAACGCTGGTAGGGGATTCGGTACCCAAACATAAGGCAATCAAAGGAAAGCTGAGGGAATGCGTTTTAAAGCGTATTGAAGAAGAGGAAGCGAGTGTGGGGTACGTGGATTTCATTACTCTATCGTCATCCCTTATGTTTTCTATGAAATATAAGTTGTCTGTGGAGGAAATGAGCAAGGAAGTTCTTTATAACAATATCCGTAAGAATGGATACCCTGAATCATTGGACTATTTGGAAGGGCTGGAAATCGTTTCATGCGACTACAAAGAGGTCTATAATCAATATAAGGATGTACCTGGAGTGGTGTTTTTAATTGATCCTCCTTATCTATCCACTGATGTCGGAACGTACAACATGTATTGGCGTATGTCCGATTACTTAGATGTTTTAAAAGTCCTCGAAGGTCATTCATTCGTTTATTTTACATCAAACAAATCATCTATAATTGAATTGTGTGAGTGGATCGGGGCAAATAAAACCATCGGAAATCCATTTGAAGGCTGCACAAAAAGAGAATTCAATGCCCACATGAATTATTCTGCAGGATACACTGATATAATGTTGTTTAAAAAGCAAGGCATTCCCATTGATGAAATGGCAGCATAACTACTAACAAAGATACGTTTTTTCAATCAGTTAGACAAATTATTAAAGCATTATTTTAATGTCGTTATAAAGTCATTTTTATGAAACTATAAAGCCGAAACAGAGGTCTTCATTAACCTTTTGCTCCGGCTTTATAAGTGTTGTGTGCAGCCTTTTTTTTGAACGCTTCGTTTTGTTCTTTTGCCTGAAAATTGAACGCTTCGTTCCGGATTCGGCGGAAATTTGGATTTGCGGATTATAAATACATTATGTTCGCTGTCAAACACGCTACGGCTGATGCAATCTTCTACCGTCATGGTGGGAGCATCCTCCGTTCCGTCTATGAATTTCCCCACCGCATAGCCCGCTACTTCCGCACCGCCGAACTTGACAAGGCTTCCCCACGAAGCTATGCCACCCGTCATCACGGCATCCGCACCGATACCTAACGCTGTACCCAACGTTTTCTCCATACCGCTTGGCTGGTAGGCGATTTCGCCACGCCGCTCTATCTCTTGTTGCAGGGAAGATTTCACCATGCCTTGTGCCAACCCCAACAGGCTACTTTCCGCACCTTTCCGCAAGACATACTCCACGGATGATTTCGGCATCTGCTCGGCAACCATTCTGTCAATCATCATCTGTTCCACCCGGTAGTCCACATAGGCATAGGCGAGGTCTCCACCCAGCTCTTTGGAAATTTCCTCATACCGTACCCTGCCGATTTCCGCTATAAGGGCATTGCGCCATTCCCCGGCAAGCAGATTTAGGTCATGCCGGGTTTCTTGGGAACCGGCAATCCGTTCCCGGCACATTGTCACATAGTCCTCCGCAGTCTTGCTGTTCCATTCGCTGGTCTGTCGGAGATACAGTAGGGAATCGTCCGGCATTCCGTTCGCTCCATTGGCAAGGGAGCGAAGCATACCGGCTGCGCTGGATTGGTATGCACCGATTTCCTCCACCTGTTTTTGTGTGAGATAAGTTTGGGCTTCCTTCATCATGGGAGCCAGTCGGGTCTTGAAATAGTTTTGCAGGCAATATTCTATTTCCGCAAAACGCTGGGTCTGTCGGGGGATGCTCATGTCAAATTCATTTGTTGCAATAATTGTTCCTTGGTCTGTTCTATGGCGTGGTGGTACACTTCCATTTGTTGCGGAAAATATTCTTCCAGCATCGTGTCTTTATCAATCTCTTTTTGGATGAACCTCACCGCCACTTGCCGGCTGATTTCCACGGATGCCTCGCCTTCTTCCCGGTTATTGAACCATGCTTTCGTCCACCAGCGCATTCCGGCCTTGTCGGGATATACCGTCACCAATCGGGGGATGTCGAAACTCTGTACGTCTATCTCCAAATCGGCAAGTGGGTCCACTACGCCGCAAGTCGCTACGGCTTGGTTGGTCGTTTTTTTTTATCGCTTTCGCTCAGCGTGGAAAGAAAAATTTCGTGGCGCAAGGCGAGGTAGTTCAGGAAGTCCCCGATAAGCAGGCCCTGTACTTTGGCTGCTATCGGTATCGAGCGGGCGCCTATCCCCAACGGGTTGGCGAGCGAGGGCATCATTTCATAGAAATAGTTCTTCACGGCAGACAGTGAGAAGATGTTACGTAGCGACTGTTCCGTATGCTCTGGCACACGGTAACCGCCGTTGCCTACTTCCAGCAGGTACTCCGGATAGAAACGCAACATCAGTTCTTCGATTTCCTCCCGGTCATCGTCATACGCTGTCGGAATATCCATTTCCATGGTCTCCAATTTCGGCATACCCGGATATCCTTGTCCCTTCACCGTCTTCAGGTTGCTGTACAACATGGCAAGGAACTCCATCGGATTGATTTCCTGCCCGTCATACTTCACCTCCACATGAAGCAGGTCTCCACTGATGCCTACCACGCTTCCGGCTCTTACCCGTGTGCCGAAGCCGGCAAGCACGTTGGCGAGATGAGCATAGGTCACTTCATATCTGTCGTAGCGTATCACTTGGAACAGCCCGTGCGTGGGTGTGCTGCCGATGCCCGACACCACACCGTCCGCTACGGCGGCGAGGATGTAGCGGTGGGTGGCGAAATCCACACCATGATGGAAAAAATCCTCCTGTGTCACCGGGTGGGTCTGCTTTCCATAGCCCAATGTCATGTTCACTTCTCCGTTTCTCTCTTCAAACGGCATACAGTAGCCGCTTTTTGATACCAGGTTCATTTCTTGTGTATAGTTCATTTTTTTTCCTTTCAGGCCTGTTGTCAGGCAATGTTTCTATTGATTTTATTTTTTAGGAAGCTGAATATGTGTACAATCACTTCCACCGTCCAGCCGTTGCCCAACATACGGTATTGTTGCGTGTCACTGCACTTCCAGACGTACCACTCCGGTATGGTTTGCAGTCGTGCGCACTCCGTGGGTGTCAGACGGCGGATGCGACCGCACGACATACATGCTTCTCCGAAGGGAAGGGAATTTCCAGTGTAAGTTTCTGTTCTTCCCTTTCCGTCAAGCCTGCATCTGTCCGGACCGATCCATATCAGATTGTCTTTCTGTACGCTTGTCAGGCAGTTCGTCTTGCCGTCAGTCCGGGGCTCAAGTTGTTGGATGTTTTTTCGGGATTCGGTGATTTTTCCGTCTTCGTATGCCTTACATATCTGTTTGCCGTACTCTGTTCTTCGGGGAGCAAGACAGGTCTCACGGCCACGCATGGCTATACAGACATAGTTCGTGGTAAGATTTCCTTTGGCTTGTGCGGTGGCCATCAGGCAGTGGCTTTTGTCATCGTAGCCCAACACGTTCATTCCGGTATTCCGTTTCTCGCCATGCCTTTTCAGCCAGCCCATCATCTTTTCGCTCAAGTAGTATTTCTTGTCCGCTTCTTCCTCTACGATGTGCCGGAGGAATATCTTCCGGTCTTGAGGTTGTGGAATGTCGGAGTGCAGTTCGCCAAACAGTCCGACCTTCTTTGTCCGTATATTCGTCCAATAGATACGGGCACGGCTCTGTGCTGACACCAAAGCGGAGTTGATATGTACCCCGAAAATTCCGATGGCTTCACTCAGCACACGTTCCCATTTCTTGCCCATTTCCACATTTTCCAATAGGAACAGCACATCAGGGTTATACTTGCGGATATCTGTCAGGATGCGCATATATTCCCAAAACAGGTATGATTCCCCTTCAAACAGAAAGCCTTCATGCTTCAATTCCAAGTAACGATCTAACGTATGGACTTCCTCCTTGCCTATGGTGGACATCCCGGCACGTTTACCGGCAAAGGAAAACGACTGGCAGGGGCTTCCGCCTATCAGCAGGTCTATCGGCTCCAGTTGGCGCACGTCCACTTGTGTGATATCACCAAGCTGTATCGTGTCCGGAAAATTCAGTTGGGTTTGCCGGATAGCGTGTTTGTCGATTTCGGAAGCGTAATACTTTTCCGATTGGAGGCCAAGCCGTTTCAAGGCAATCTGTCCGCAACTCATCCCGTCAAATAAGCTCAATACTTTCATGTCGTCTCTGTTTTTGAGTTGAAATATGCGTTGCATTTGAATCCCTTTCTCGGCATGAAGTCCTCAAACTCGCAACTTAGGAATATCCATTTTTTATTTACCCAGCCGGCCATATCCTTTTGCCACTGCGGAATCACTTGGCAAGGATTATGCAGATCCCGGTAAGGTTGGCAGTATGGCAGGAACCGTCTCCCTTTCTGTTTCCAATGGTTTACGCGGGAAAAAGCCTCATGGAAGTCGTCAAGCAAAATGCAGTAGAAGAAATATTCCCCTCTATATCCGTGTTTGTCTATCAACGCCGAGGCACGCTCGCATTCTGCTATCTGCGCCTGTGTGTCGCAACCGAAGCGGATATGTTTCAGCCATTTTACTTGTGCGAGCAGCTTCGCTGTCTCGTCCGTCACCAACCGGGCGTCCAATCCCTGGTTGAAATCCACACGCAGCCCCATTCGGATAATCTTCTCAATCTGTTCCAGTCCATAGCTTGAAGCCAACACATTGTTATCCATGAGGACGATACGGTTTCGTCCGTCCACCGCAATGTCCGCTATATCCATATAAGGCGTGATATTCCCTTCTTTCCTAGGTACCACGCACCACTTGCACCGGTTTGGGCATCCCCGTGTCAGAAAGCCGTAGGCCACTCTTTTATCTATCTCATACAGACTATAATCCGGCACGGCTTTGTCTATCTCCGGTGGCAGTGTCTTTCTTATATCATAGCCAGTTCCCCCTCGTTCCACTTCATCGGCATTCAGGAAATAAGCGTAATCCGGCGTAAAGGTGAACACCTTCGCCAGATACACCTTGTCGTATCGGCTGAGCGGGCTGTACCACTCCACACGGTCGCCCTGCGCCTTGTGGTAGCTGCTTATCTTCATCAGCGCAAGGTTAGGGTAACGGCTGTCTACTGCCAATAATCCGATATTCATTGTCTTGTGTCTTTTTTGTGTTTGTCTTCAGAAAATTCTTAATTTATCATTTATCAGTCTTCATTATCTTCTCATTCCTTCCGACCGTCCCTGTTCCTCACTCACCGCAGGAGCCAACGGTTGTATCACTTGGGAATTATTGCCAATCAGCATCATACCTAACAAGGCTCCGGCAATCTTTCCAAGCCAGCCGAAGCGTCCGAATACCAGCATGGCGGAAGCCAACAGTCCGAAAATGCTCAACCCCGACACGTTCCCCTTACCGATATTACCGAAGAAGTTCCCAATCATGTTCATACCATTACCGCCAGTCATGTTCCGCAGGAAAGTGCCCACACCACCCCAAGTCGTATTCATTGATGACACTGATTGGCTTATCCCTTGCAGGCTCTCCCCGGTTTTATCCGCCACATCCGTTATTTTATCCGTAGCGTTCCTGGCTATTTCCAGCCCCTTGTCAACAGTTTCTTCCCCGGTCAGTAGGTCTGCCGCCGCACGGATCACCGGTTTGTCATTTACAAGTTTTTCCCAAGCGAGATACCCCATGCCTCCACCCACTACCGCAGTTTTGGCAGCGTTCCCCAATCCTGTAAGTGTGCGCTGAGGATGCACAAGTGCCCCTCCGATACTGCGTGCCGTAGTTTGTGTTGCCGGGTGGTTGGCTACTTTTTTGCCTATTCCCAATAATGTTGACCATTTTCCCATTGTCGTGTTGATTGTGTTTATATGATTTCTTTGATTGTTGTTATCGGTTTCCGTTCCGTTTCCACCGTCGCATGGCAGCCTGCACGATTTCAGCCTTGTCAGTCGGTCTCGGTCTGCCTCCTTCATCAATTTCTGCCCATACATCAGCAAACGAGGTGTATTTTACGGCGAGTGCTAGATGCTTCAGCTTCTTGTTTATCCGTTTCAGCTTGGGGCGTATGGCAAATACAATCTCCATGCGCTGCTTCTCCGTCATTTTCGTGTCGCTCATGCACACCTGCCGGATGTCGTTCACGATTTCCACGCTTCCCAATATCAGGTCACGGTATATCTGGTTCCTCCGGGGTGTCAGTGCTACGGCAAAAGCCCCCTCCGCGTGCTGCCTCAGTTGCCTTGACAAGTCTCCCATGTTGTCCGACAGCCGTCCTATCTCGTGGTAGAAGCCATAAATCTGTGCGGCATAGCATACAATATCCCGGAACGAATCGAGGTAGTCGTTGAATTTCTTTTGCAAATCGGTCGTGCCTTCCACTTCCTCCCGTATCCAAAGATGTCCGGTTGTCTGCATCAGCATCGCCCTCTCTTGGCTTTTCAGCTCTTTTTCAGCCTTATTGGTATAGCCCAATATCATGCCGGCCAGTGTCGGATCGGTCTGTGCCTGTGTCTTTGCCGTTTCCACAAACAGCAGCAGGATAAGTCCGGTGTAGTATGTAAGCAACTTTCTCATAAATCCTTTTCCTTACGTCAATATCTTGCTGTCCTTGCAGCCCGTTTCCACCGCTCCAAGGCAAGGTGCGCTATCTCGCTGTTTTTCCGGTCAAGTATTCCGGCGGTAATGCTGTTCCACACATCCGTCATTGTGTAATAGCGTATGCTCAGGCACAGGCGGTTGAGTTTCTTGTTCAATGTGCCCAGTTTGTCCGCCAATGCCCACATCGTTTCACTTCGTTCCGCGCCGGTCAGCATATTTTGCGGCCCTCCGGATGTTACGGCATTCCGCAGCAGTGTATAGATCGTTACCAGTTCTGTGGCGGTCTCCACATACAGGTTGTTCATCGACAACGTGGCGACAATGCCCTGTGGATTTCCGTTCACCGCCTTGCGCAATCTCCCCAATGAAATGAAAATGCGCACACCGTCCTCATACAGTGTGGTGGCGGCTTTCAATGAGGAGGCATACCCACCGGCCGTTTGTAGGTAACTACTGTATTTCCGTTCCCATTCATGGATTTTGTTGAACTCGGCGGCAATGGTGTTCTGCAAGGTGGCCGTGCGCAGCTGTCCGTCCGTCTGGCTCTCTATCTCACCGTTGATGGCTTCGTTTCCCTCCGCCAATGCCATCCACTCCAATGGATTGGCTTGTACAAATTGCGCTTGGGTCTCCTGTAAGCACAGAAGGCTCAGAAAAAACAGTATGCTAACGGTTTGTAATTTCATAAATACCCTTTCGTTGTTTATTGGTTTCCACCCGTTCACGGATATGCCCGACAAGATTCGTCCGGTATTCCACGCCGTATATATCCAGTTTGGGTGTCATGCGGTCTCCCGAATACACGCTCACCGTTTTCAGTCCGGACAGTTGTTGCAGGAAACTGCGGCGTTCACGGAAATCCACCACACGGTACAGTTCCATGTAGTCACAGCTTCGGCTGAACACGCCATGTCGGTAGATTATCTGTTCGTTACTGATAAGGTATTCGGTGCGGCGCAGGTAGATGAACCGATATAGCAGGCAAAGGTTGCACAGCACGGAAGCCCCCAACAGCATACCGTTACCGGCAAGGTTCTCTATTCCGGCACAGCCATATCCGGCAAGGCAGAGCAGAAGCAGGGGCAGTTCATCAATGACAAATTGCATGGAACGCGGTCGGATGACAAGGGTTCCGTAGTGGGCGGTCTGCATAGGCTTCATGGGGATTATCGGTGAAAACGGGGTTGGTATTCTTCTCTCATGCCCGAAAGTGAGTTGGTTATATCCGTTTCCAACCGGGCAAGTTCTTCCTGTATCTCATACATCTCCTGAAAGCCTTTATCCGGCATTCCTTTGTCATTGACTTCAAAAGACTGCACGACTTTCTCTGCCCGCTCAATCCGTTTGCGTACAGCTTCATGGTCTGCTTCATCATACAGGCCGGTACGGATATGTTCGGGATTGATTTCAGGCAAATCGGACAAGGCGCGGTTCAGGGTAGCCCTGCCACTGATTTCCCAATCATCAAGTTCCTTTTCTTCCGTTTCCATCCGTTTGTCAAGCAATTGGTCGTTCCAGTCCTTGTAACCTTCAGCCGTCGGCTCATAGATGATGTTTCCCATGGCAGGTGTGCCGGACCGGGATAGCATTTGTAGAGCTTTGGAGATAGCGTGCAGGTCGTTTTCCATTTTCTCCAATTCCTCCTTGTTTGTCGCACCGTCAGTACGGCTGATTTCATAATTGTCCCTACGGTTCATATACATCTCCTGCAAATATCCGTCACCCATTTCCATGTATTTGAGAACTGCATCTTCCAAATCAGGCTTCAAAGCATTTATGCCCAAACTCGCTGTCACTTTCTTGAAGTCAAACGGTTCCATTGCTATTTCATGGCGTTGATAACCCTCGCTGCAATCTTGCACGATTAAATTCCCGGCTTTCGACAGGTAACTGGAGAACTCCCTTCCGGCATGGGTCAGCGCAAAATTGATAGCGAATACCTGTCCGGCACGGTCACGGTCAAAACAAAGATGATGTGTGGCAGTTGGTGTCTCTGCAATCATCCCTTTGAATTGTTCTTGGCTCGGCGACCCTCCGGTGGAGACAAACACCGAATCTTCCATATTTAGCGTACTTGCGTTCAACTGGCAGAAAGCCATCGCATCGAGCGCACTCTCGAACCAATACACGTTTCTCACCTCCGGCAAAGCCATGTGTTCTGGATTACCTATCCATATTCCTTGCGTGGCGTTACTTCCGGCGGCCATACCCTTATACACCATTTTTCCCTCCCGGTTCGGGCGGCTTCGTTCCTCCAATCCAACTTTTTCATCCGGCTTGTTCGGCAGGGTTAAGGGAAACGAGAGGTTGGTATATCGCTTCCCGTTCGTCCGTTGCTTCGTGGTCAGGAAGATGTCGTTGGCAAACAGCCGTTGGGTGGCGAGGTCGATCCCACGGTTCTTGAAGTAAGGATAGAATTTCTTCTGGCTCTCCCAATTGCCCAAGTCAAAGCCTTGCCATTCGTAATCGTTGGCATTGAAGGGCTTGTTTTGCTTCTCCGGATTCAAGACACGGGTATTCCGTTCCGTTATGGGTTGGTTCAGCAGGCGGTTGCACACAAGGTTCACCAGCCTGTCCTTCGACATCCCCGGCGTGTATTCCGCGAAGAAATGCGGATGCTCCTTGATAAAGGAGATGATGTTGTAGTTCCGCTGTTCGGGCGGTTGGAAGCAGCACATGCCGTTCCGGGTGACAATGAACTTGTCACCACGAATACGGCGGCCGTTGCTGTCCAGACGAACGTAAGAGGGGTAGCGGATACCGTCCTTCCGGTTCAAATGATACCCGGCATCCTGCAACACCTCTTGGATGTTGATGCGTTGTTTGAAATCTTCATAGGTCAGTTCCGACATATATATAGGTGTGTTTGTGTTGTGTTCTCTTTATGGGTTTACATTCCGTGGTGCATCTCGTGGTGGATATGTTCATTCGCCGCCGCCTCAAAGTTTCGTGCAGCCACATCCATAGGCGTATCCACTCCCGGTTTGAAGTAGGGGCGTGGCGCAGGCCCGTGGTGGTGATGTTCGGTGAATACCACCGGTCTTGAATGGCAGTGGTGGGCATGCCCCAGCTCCGCAGCCACGGCTGCGCCGGCAAGCAGGGCGGCACCGATTTTCACTCCCAACGGAGTCCGGTCTCTTGATTTCATATCCACCTCGCCGAACACTTTGGAGAACAGCTTCAGGCGGTGATAGTCGTCAATGGCCATAAACTTGTCATATTGCTTTTGCGTAATCTCGTGGCTCACCCGTTCGCCGTTGATAATGGCGGTCATCTTGTATGTTCCCTCTTGTTCGGACGGCTCCACACGGATGTCATCCACTGTCACCTCCCTGCCATGCTTTCCTTCCCGGTCCCAGCCTTTGTCGGGACGGATTGCCGCAAGGTCGTTGCCGTTCATTGCCACGCCGCCCCTCGGCAATCCCTCTCGCAGCTCCCGTTCCGCTTCCACCGACATACCGCCGGCAATCCTTTCCGCCTGTTGCTGCCCCACGGCTAACCGGCTGTTCAAGTCTTCCTGCACCTCCGGGTGTAAGGACAGGTTCACTGTCTCCCTGCCATTCAGCATTTCCAACGTCACTTTGCCGTCATAATCATCTTGGATTACCCCGTTGATGATTTCCAGCCGTTTTTCCGCCGTAGCTTCTTCCAATGTGTTGGCGGTCAGTGCGGCAAGTTCCTCCGCTGTCAGGTCATATTGCAGGTCTGCATCCACCGCAGCCGACTGCACGGTCAGCGTTCGTGTCTCGCTATCCACGATAATACCGTGCGATGACAGGCATTCCTGCCATTTCTCGTTGGTGAAATACACCGGTGAGGTTACCAGTTCCTTGTAGGGTTTGGCAGGCTCGTTGTTTCCGGGTCGGGGCTGTATGGGTGTCACCACGGTCTGAAGTTCCTTCAGCACATCTTGCTCCGCTATCGGGGTGGTGGCGTGTCCTTTGTAATAGAAGCCGTAGCCGCCCGATTGTAGTTCCCCCGGTTTCATGCGTCCGTCAGGGCGGTTTGGCACGATAGGCGCACCGGGATAGTAGAGGTCTCCGCCGATGCGCCGCAGGTGGAAGCCTCCTTGTTGCCGGGGTGTCCAGCCGAGGAAGCCGTGGCAGATTGGATGAAAAGGACGCATGGGCATTCCCACACGTCCATACTCTCCGGAACCGATACGGTAGCCGTGCAGTCCCATGGCGACCCGTCCGTTGGCGTTCCGGGCATGTACAAAGTCTTTCGGCAAGTCGAAGTCAGCGGCCACGATGCTCGCAAAGGTATTGTAACACCGTTTGTTGGCGGAGTTCGTGCCCCAGTCGGTCAGCGCACGCAGTTGCTTCTCGCTGATAGGATAGGTCAGCAAGGGCGAATCATGCCCCTGCACAATCAAGGCAAACCCCTCGCTGCTTCCGGCAAGGTAGCCACGCATGCCGTTACGCAGCAACAGGTCTTGCATTTCCGGCGGTAAATCCAACGGCCGGGGATTGGTATTCTTTCGGATAGACATATTGTATTCTCTTATTTAATGGTTCAATCAAGCGTCTCCGTTCGCTATCGCTTCTTCCAGTTCTTCTTGCTTCATTTGCAGGAACTTCTCGGCGGTTCCGTCATTCATCGGTAGTTCACGCAGGCGGCAATACCGCTCATACTCCTGTTTCCATGCCTTGGAGTGGTGGGTCACATACCCCAGCCATCCGAACACGCCGCTCTGCACCTTCTCCACAAGCGTTTCTTCCGGATAGAATCTTTCCGTTCCCAATTTTTCATTCATCATTCTTAATTCTTCATTTTCAATTTGCCTGCCCCGTTCTTCTTCATTTCCTCCCACATCTCTTCACTGTATTCCTTTTCCTCCACATAGTCCAGGTTGCCCTGTTCGTCCATCACCCAACAGCCGAAGCACCCGAAGTTGTATTTTTTCAACCCCTTCTTGTTCTGTTCACGCCATTGGCGTTCATCCCCGATACCGATGCGGATGCCGGTAGGGTCATGCAAGTCAATACCGAGTGTCAACATACTACCTTCATCAACCAGTGTCAAAGGCTCACCGTTCTGTAGGCAGTTCAGTTCGGCGTTGCTCAGTTCAAAATAATCGCAGAAGTATTGCAGGTTACGGCCGATGACGGGTGTCGGCACGGAAAGAATCTGTCCGGTGCCTTCGTCTATTTGGTGGAAGGCTTGCACCTGTCTGCCGTCCGCATCGGTCATGGTAGCCATCACCGCTTTCCCGGCTTCCAGCTTTTGGCAGTTTGCCTCGCTGAACTGTTCCAATCGACTTTGGGCAAGCACCGGATAAAACAGGATGTCCGCTTCCCTTGTTTCGGTTCTGACCAATGCGAAGCGTGTGCGCCCTTGTATGATATTCCCTCCTTCATCCGTGATATGGATAGGCAGCACTGGTGAACGGTAGCCGTCACATACCTGTTGCAACACCGATTGCGGCAAGTCGCCAATCATTTCACGGGTCAGTCCGAATTTTTTGAGGATGCCGTAAGGTATTTCTTCCTCTTTGAATTTGTGTTGATAGTTCATAATCCTTTGGGTATAAGTTCACTTTTGGGGGCAAAATAAATTCATCGTCTGCACCTGTATTGGGCGGAAACGATAAATCGTTCCGTTTTTGAAGTTATTTATGGAAACACGGAAAAATCAGACTGTCAATCATACTCCAAACGGAAAATTCAACCCATTCTGGCGTGTGTTGGTTGCGAGTATGATTCCCAGGTATGATGGCTTATACAAGGTTAAAATTCAGTGCTTTTCCTCCTTTATATATAAAGTAGTCGAAGTTCTCTCCCTACCTTTGTCCGTATGAAAGCGATTCTTATATTATCCATGCTGTCGGTGTGTCTGTCCGCTAAAGCGCAGTTCCACACCGTAGCCAGGCGGCAGCCGGTCTGTCGCATAGACACAAAAAAAGGCCTTCCCCCTGTAGAAAAGGTTTCCAATCCAAATAAGGAGTCTGTTTCTACGGCAGGGAAATTCCCTGCCAATGAGTATGGCGAGTGGGTACGGCGATACATGAGCGTCTCCTATCCGTTGAAGCGTATTACTGTCACTTCGCCTTATGGTCTCCGTATCGACCCTTTCAGCAAGAAGCGCAGTCGGCACAACGGGATCGACCTGCGTGCCAAAGGTGAAGAAGCTTACGCCTTGAACCATTTCAGTGCCTTGGTATACGGCATCGCTTGTCTGCCCTACGCCAATCCATGTGTTAACAACTGTGGTAGCACTGTAAGTATCGTCGGCAGGGACCAAAGCACCATCATAAATCACGGTGTTGTTGAAACGTGGATCACGATTTTGAGCGGGATTCAGAGGATCGAATGTGTATT
>OGUP01001276.1_pt1 | contig 14581 bp, 9 predicted proteins | sample 1553661 | NCBI WGS metagenome assembly OGUP01 (sample SAMEA2580026, study PRJEB22360) | human gut metagenome | biome: human gut; feature: human-associated habitat; material: faeces | place: Denmark | collected 2008/2010
CAGCCGAAATAATGTAAGATAGAAGAGATTCCGATAAGGTGATAGAATGGCAAAGAGCATCCTCTTTTCATCTGTCACCTTATTTTTTATCATTCCCTTTACAGGAGTTATAGGACCGACTTATTGGACATATATGCCCAACGTGTTGAACATATAGCTCCAACATGCCGAATATAATAGCCTCTGATTTGCAAAGTATATGTTATTCATTCAATGTAGACTAATTATGAAAAAGATATTAATTCTGTTTGCTGTAGCCTTGATTGGTTTTGCTTCTTGTGCCGACAGCAAGCAGTCAATGACAGTCACAGTGACCAATTCTTTGGCTCTTGAACGGGCAGGGGAGATGGTTGAAGTGCCGATGAGCGATGTGGTCGCTAAATTGAAACTGGCGGATACGGCACAGATTGTGGTGCTTGACGTCGACGGTCAGCAAGTGCCTTATCAGGTGACGTATGACGAAAAGGTTGTTTTCCCCGCTACGGTAGAAGCGAACGGAACGGCTATTTACACTATTCAACCGGGTACACCGGCACCTTTCGATGTCGTTGCTTGCGGTAAATATTATCCCGAACGTCTGGACGACATGGCCTGGGAGAACGACTTGGTAGGCTTCCGTGCCTACGGTCCTGCATTGCAGGCAAGGGGTGAACGCGGTTTCGGCTACGACTTGTTCACGAAGCGAGGCACTGCTGCACCGGTACTGGAAGACATGTATGCCAAGGAACTGGATGCAGACTCCTGGAAGCAGGTTAATGAATTGCGCAAGACAGACCCGAAGGCAGCCGATGAGCTGGTACGCACATTCTCCTATCATATAGACCACGGTTATGGCATGGACTGCTATGCAGTAGGTCCAACATTGGGAGCTGGAGTGTCTGCATTGATGGTGAATGATACCATTATCTATCCGTGGTGCTACAAGACGCAGGAGGTGCTGGACAACGGTCCGTTGCGCTTCACCGTGAAGCTGGAGTTCAATCCGTTGGCTGTGAAAGGGGATACTGCGGTGGTGGAAACACGTCTGATTACGCTGGATGCCGGTTCTCATCTGAACCGTACTGCCGTTTCGTATAGCAATCTAAAGGAATCTTTGCCCATTGTTACCGGTATTGTGCTGCACGAACCGGACGGTGCTGTGGTGGCTGATGCCGCCGGTGGCTATATGACGTATGTAGACCCCACTACCGGACCGGATAATGGCAAGATATTTATGGGGGCCGCTTTCCCTGCCGTTGTGAAGGAAGCCAAAACCGTGCTTTTCCCCATAGAGGAGAAGAAGATGCGTAACAATGCGGACGGTCATGTACTGGTTGTCAGCGACTATGAGCCGGGCGCTGACTACGTGTATTACTGGGGCTTTGCCTGGGACCGCGCGGACATCAAGACTGCTGAAGCCTGGAACCGATACATGGCTGATTTTGCACAGAAGGTGCGCAATCCGATGACGGTGAGTATCCGCTAAGTTGATTTTCTTCCTTTTCAGACGGAGAAGCTTGAGAAGCTGGAGGCTTGTAACTGTCCGGGCGAATGACAAGTGTTCTCAGAATAAGCTCTTCCCCTTGTAGACAAGTTCTGCAACGTTTTTGGCCTCCAGTTTTTCCATCAGGCGCTTCCGGTAAGTCTGTATTGTATTGATGCTGAGAAATAGTAATTGGGATATTTCAGAAGTGCTCAGTCCTTGCGAGAGATAGGCGAGCACTTCTTTTTCACGTCTCGACAATTCGGGAAGTGCATGTGGTAGGGTGTTTTGTTTTTCCTTGTCCAGTTCGCTGAAAACATTGCTGAAGTATCTGGTTCCGTTTTTCAGTGTACTGATGGCGTCTCTCAATTCGCTGGTGCTGGCATTTTTTGAAACAGCTCCGTTGATGTTTAGGGTGGATAATTTGGCTATGATCCAAGGTTCTTCATGCATGGTATAGATTAAAATGCCGCATTCGGGTATCTGGCTGTGAAGGTGGGATATGAGTTGGAATCCATTCATATCCGGTAGTTCAAGGTCAATGATGCAAAGGTCGAATCTCTCTTTGAGGGTCAGTTGTTCCACGTCTTTTGCACAAGTGGCTCCTTTGCACGTCACTCCTTCGAGTTGCGAGGCCAATGCGATGATGCCTTCAGCAACAATCGGGTGGTCATCTATTACCAGTATTCTGTATGTTTCTTTGTTTGGTTTCATTCGTTTATGTTAAGCAGTAGGGTGAAAACGTTGTTTTCTGTTGACGAGCATACATTGGCGGTAGCGTTGATGGCTCTGATACGGTCGTTTACGGTGCGCAATCCTATGCCGTCATTGTTGTTTGTTGCTGTTTGTTGCTTGTTTGCATTCTTACCGTTGTCTGTAATTTGCAGGGTATATTTATTTTCATTGTCGGCACGGAGACTGATGACTATATGACTGGCTGAGGCATGTTTCACGATGTTCATGGTGAGCTCTTGTACGATGCGGTACAGCTCATAAGCGGTTTCATTGGGAAGATGGCGTGATGCGTTGTTCTCCGTTGGATGATAGCTGACCTCTATGCCGGTGTTCTCGGTCAGTTTGGCAGCATAACGGTCGAGTATCTGGTCTAGACTGAGATGCTCGAATTCGGGAGGCATCAGTTCGTGTGAGATATTCCGCACGTTGTTTCTCAGTTTGCTGACGAGTGAGGCCAGTTCCTGCTCATTCCCTTTGCTGGCAGAAGTTTCTATCTTCATTTGCAGCCCCAGCAGGTCGTTGGCTATGCCGTCATGCAGTTCCTTGGCAAAATATTTGCATTCCTCTTCCAACCCTTCAATGTAACGGCGTGCCGAGTTCAGTTCGTTTTCTTGCTTTAGCAGTTCAATCTTCTTTTCGGCTATTCGTTTCTTGTGGCGGAGCGTCAACAAAGTAATGAGAGCAAGACCGGACAGAAGGGCTACAGCAATGGAGGCTTTTAGCAGGAAGGCTTGGTGTTCCAGTTGTTCTTGTTGCAGGTGGGCTATCTCCAATTCCTTTTCTTGTGTGTGATATTTCACGTTGAATTCTGCCATTTGTTGCGTCAGATTGTGCTGTGCCAGCGTATCAGTCCACATGCGGGCACTATCCATATAGGTGTAGGCCAGTTTGGGGTTTCCCAAGGCATCGTAGCATCGTGCCATTTGTGTAAATAATGTTTTGGGCTCGGTACCGGTTTTCCGGTTACGCAGCCAGTGGAAGTCCTTCAAGGCGCGGGCATAGTTTTTGCGGTTTGTTTCGGTGGCTGCCCTCGATTGTATGAATCCTATGGCAGCGATGGAGTTGGATGGTACCCGTTGTAGTAGTTTGTTCCCCAATTTCAAGTAGTGGTCTATGGAATCGGGTTGTTCTTTTCGTTCAAAGAGTCTCAGCATGCCGGGCAGGCAGCGTATCTTCCATAAGTCTTCGTTTCCCTCTCCGTGGCAGGCAATGTTCCAGGCTTTGCGGTTGGATTTTTCAGCATCATCCAGCTTGTTCAGCTCAGCCTTTATGGTTGCTCTGATTTGCCAGGTGGTGAAAGCTACGAATGGGTCTTCGGTTCTGGCGGCATGTTCGGTGGCCATGTCGGTATACTTTTCAGCTTCGTCCAGCTGCCTGATATTGAAGTATAGGATGGACACATTGTTGCAGATGTGGGCTATCCAGCTTTCGTCCCCATATTGCAAGGCACTGTCCAGTGCTTTATTGTAATAGTAGAGTGTAGAGTCATTCATTTGGTGCTGACGGTAGAGGAGGCCCAAATCGTTGTATACGCTGATGTGCTTTTCCAAATCATCTATCTGCGGCAGGTAGGGGAGCACATTTTTTTTCATGGCAAAGGCTTCTTCTGTCTTTCCCACATAGATCAGTAGTGTGGCTTGTTCGTTCAGCAAGATGGGATACATGAAGGAGTGCTTTACGTTCCGGGTGGCAAAGGCGCTGTCGAAGCTACGTTGCGCTTCATCGTAGTGTCCTTCTTCCATGAGATTGGCTGCCCGGTTGTAGAAGTGTGCCAACAGAGTGTCTGTTGGTATTTCTCCGGCGTGAAGCAGGATAGTGGTTAAAGAAAAGAGGAGTGATAATAGCTTAGTATGGCGTACCCTCATATCGGTATATTTTAGTGGAATTCAATCTGTGCTTAGTTGTTGCAAATATACGTCTTATTCATTTTGCTTTTTATTGGAGATGCTGAATTTTTTCTGTATGTGGCTGAAAAATCACCTTTTTCAGTGACAAGGAGTGAAAGGAAAAGTTTATTACTTTGCAAAAAATATTAAGCTTTGTCTGGGAATGATAAATGGCCAAAAGTATCTGTCCGGGTTTGAATGGCAGAGTCTTGTTGTCGTGAGATACGGACGGCATTCCTTATACTTTTGTTATTATGGATTTTCCTTAGAGGGATGGGGATAAAACAAGATTTGTAACTTATGAAAATGTTTAAAATGATGGCTGCCTCCATGTTGGGTGTGGCGTTGTGCTTGGGATTCACTGCTTGCAGTGACGATGACGAAAATGAGAATGGTGAGGGTGGCGAAAACACCGCCACTGTGGTCAATCCTTCGCAAGTGTTTACGGGAGGGCTTCCGAAGTCGGTTTCGGGCATGGCGATTTCTCACAATGAAGAAGGGCTGGTGACGAACATTACAACTGAGGATGGGGATAAAGCCGTCTTTGAGTACTTTCCCGCTACTACAAAGGCAGATGTTGCAAAGGACCGAGCAAGAATCACCGTGACGGATGAAGAGGGCGATGTTACAGAACTGAACTTGCAGCTCAACAGCGATGGTTATGTGGAATTTTGCAACTCAATAGACCACGCTGGTACTCCCGATGCCGATGAGTTTACTTGGGAGATGGAATACGACACTGAAGGCCATCTGGTTGTAATGAAACGCTCTGAAAGCGATGGTGAAATAACGAACATCACCTATAAGGATGGAGATGTGGTGAAGACTTCCACACGTTATGTAGCTAGTGGGGATCTCAATGGTGACGGAATTATCGACAGCAATGACGAGTGGGAGTATAGTGCTGCCATAGACTATACGACGGATAATATAACAGCTCCTATCGAGAATAAGGGCTGCCTGATGTTGTTTGATGAAATACTGGATGTGGATATGGACGAGATGATATATGCCTATTATGGAGGCATGCTTGGTAAGGCTACGAAACATCTGCCGCTTGTAGGGCATTATACATACAATGGCGAGGACTCTGTGTCCGATATGTATTTTACATGGACATTGAATTCCGACAGTTATCCTACGGAACTGGTTGTAAAAGACCAGTGGGATGAATACAGATGTACATTTACTTGGTAATTATAAAACATCTGTTTATTCTTGTGGAACAGGACATGAGCCTATAAAATGTAAGGGGTTGCCTTTTGCCGAGACAACCCCTTCTTATTTTATGTGGAATTTATTGTGACAGCAGATGTTGGTAACTTTCTGCTGTTTCAAGTTTATAATACTTTGAATTCATATCCCTCTTCCTTCAGGAAGTCAATGGCGCGCGGCAATGCGTACTGCAGGTTTCCGTTGCACCAGGATTTCAAGGAATCGTGGAAGGTGATGATGGAGCCGTTGCGGGCGTAGCGCATCACGTTGGCTAGCACTTGCGGACCGCGCAGCTTCTTGCTGTAGTCGCGGGTCACGAGGTCCCACATCACAATCTTGTAGGTTCGTTTCAGCGTGAGATACTGGTTGGCGAACATATGGCCGTGGGGAGGGCGGAACAAGAGAGGGTAGAGAACCTTCTCCACATTGCAATTGATGTCCCCACCCATTTCCATGAAAATCTTCGCCTGTTCGGTATTTCCCAGATAATTCTTGGCCGTGTATTCAAATCCACGGATATGGTTGAAGGTGTGGTTACCGATGCGGTGCCCACGCTCAACGACCATCCGGAATTCGTCCGGATGCTTCCGTATGTTGTCACCTACCATGAAGAAGGTGGCTTTGATGTTGTGCTTATCCAGCAGGTCGAGCACCCAGGGAGTTACTTCGGGGATAGGGCCATCGTCGAAAGTCAGATAAACGGCTTTTTCATTGGGGTCCATCCTCCAGACTGCACCGGGATATAGTTTGCGAAAAAACTCAGGAGGTTGTTCTATAAACACGTGATTAAGGATTAAGGGATTAGGGATTTTAAGGATTAGGGATTTTAAGGATTAGGGGTTAAGGATTAGGGGTTAATGATTAGTGATGAACTGCACAGGCTAATCCCTAATCCTTTAATCCCTAATCCTTATTCTCACTCCTTCATTCTGTCCACATACATATTATACAGTTCTTCCACCTTCGGCTCGTAGATTTCGGCGAGCTTGGAGTTGTACTTCTTCATGGCCTTCACCTCGGCATCGAGTACAGCCCAGTGGTATTCAAATTCACGGGTAGAAATCATGAAGCGGTTGTCGTCCAGGCTCAGATACCAGGTCAGGTACTCTACAGCCTTGTCAGCAAGGGCTTTCATCATCTCGTCCGCCTTGGCGGTTTCGCCCAGTTGGTAGTAGGCTTCCGCCATCTGTACGGCACCGTTCTGCCAGTCGTAAGGCACGTTGTAGGCGGGAATCATCTTTTCGGCATAGTCCAGGGCGGCTTTTGCCTTGTCTTTCTTGCCCTCACGCATCAGCTGCTGCACGAGTTGGGAGAAGATGCGACGGTGAGAGTGACACATGCGCATTGCGTTCTCGTCGATATAGATGCCCGGCTTGTCGATGCCACCGAACTTGAACTTGTTCATCAGGTTGTCGTACATCTTTTCGGAGTCTATTGTCACGCCCGTCTTACTGGTGTCGAACGGAGTGAAACGATAGGCAAGACCTTCCTGAACGAAGTGGTTTTCCATATTCAGCTGGTTCTCCCTGCCTACGCTGACAGCGATATAGATGGGGCGTTCCCAGTTGGCCTCGCTCAGCATTTCGAGCATCATCAACTCGCTCTTGTAGAGGGCGCGTTTGCCTTTCAGCGAAATGTGCATGTAGTCGGGGATTGAGTCGCCCGGTATCATCATGCCGCTGCGGCGCACGGCTTCCTTGTCTACCTTGATGACGATGCTGTCGGTAGGAATCACCTTCAAGTCCTGATTCTTGTTGCGCACCCAGTTCTTGAGGATATTCTTTAGCTCATACGGGTTGTCACCGAATTCTTTCTTTACATTGACTAGTGCTTCGGGATTACCGTCCAGTGCCTGCTTCTCGGCTTCGGCATAGAGCTGGTCGATGCTTTTCTTGTACTCAGGCTGGATGGGGACGTATTCGTTGGTGCCTTCTACGTACTCCATACGGTCCCAGGTGATGGGGAGAGAAGGACTGTCGTAGGCGGGGCGCTTCATCTGGTCGATGTACCAATCGGTCTGCAGGTACGAGAGGTTGCAGGTACGGGCGTCGGTACGGAAACCTTCGGTCTCCTGGTTGTACCAGAGGGGGAAGGTATCGTTGTCACCATTGGTATAGATAATCGGGTTGCCGCTTTCTTGCAGGGACATCAGGTAGTTCTGGCCGAAGTCGCGTGCCATGTAGCGGTCGCTGCGGTCGTGGTCGTCCCAAGTCTGGCTTGCCATCTGCACGGGGACAAAGAGGCAGGCTACGGAAACGATGGCGGCAGCAGGCAGTTCCTTCATCTTGGCATAGTCTTGAAGCAGACGGACGAGTCCTGCCACACCCATACCAATCCAGATGGCGAAGGCGTAGAACGAACCGGCGTAGGCATAGTCACGTTCGCGCGGTTGGCTCGGAGTCTGGTTCAGGTAGAGCACGATGGCAATACCGGTCATGAAGAAGAGGAAGAAGACCACCCAGAATTGCTGGATGCCTTTCTGCCCACGGTAGGCTTGCCATAGCAGGCCGATGATACCCAGCAGCAGGGGTAGGCAGTAGAATACGTTGTGTCCCTTGTTGTCTTTCAGTTCCTGAGGCAAGAGGCTCTGGTCGCCCACCAGCCAGTTGTCGATGAACGGGATACCGGTAATCCAGTTGCCGTGTTCAATTTCTCCGCTGCCTTGTATGTCGTTCTGGCGTCCGGCGAAGTTCCACATGAAGTAGCGCCAGTACATCCAGTTGAGCTGGTAGGAGAAGAAGAACTTGATGTTTTCCCACTGTGTGGGCATGTTTACCATAATCATGTTGCCGCATTTGTCATAGGGCACATCGTAACCCTTGATGTCCTGCCAGGCATGGTATTGTTGTGTATGGGCACTGCTGTACATACGCGGGAACAGCATGTTCTGGGCGTATTCGTACTCAATGCGTCCGGGGATTTCGATGTACGAATCCTTTTCGTCGGGCGTAGCTTTCTCCTTGCGGATGAACTTCGTGCCGTTGTACTTGATGCGCGGTTCGCAGTAACCGTCTTTCACGTCCAGTGCCACTTGCGAGGAGAAGGCAGGGCCATAGAACAGCGGGCGTGTGCCATACTGCTCGCGTCCCAGGTATTCGCCCAGTGTGAAGATGTCTTCCGGAGAGTTCTGGTCCATCGGCGTGTTGGCGGTGGAGCGGATGACGATAAGTGCATACGAGGAATATCCGATGACAATCATCATGGTGCAGAGCAGCGAGGTGTTCAGCGTGCGTGCCGATACGCGGAATTTCTCTTTGACGGCTGCCTGCGTCTTCGGACGGAGGTAGAGCCACAATGCGGCAATGACAATGACACCGATAACTACCGAGCTGGTACCGTGTCCGTAGAACGGGATACCCAGCATGGCGATGGTGAGTATGAACGAGAGTGCCATACGTGCCTTGTTGCGTTCGGTATAGCTTTCGTAGATACCCCAGATGAGGCAGGCTGCCAACAGGATGATATATACGATGACACCCGTGTTGAAGGACATGCCCAGCGTGTTGACGAAGAGCAGTTCGAACCAGCCGCCCACTTTTACGATACCCGGCACGATCCCGTAGAGCACGGCTGCAACCAGTATGCCCGAAGCGAGCAATGCCAGCAGGGAGCCTCGGGCATTGGCGTTGGGTACTTTCTTGTAGTAGTATACCAGTACGATGGCGGGCAGGCAGAGCAGGTTCAGCAAGTGCACGCCGATACTCAGACCGGTCAGGTAGGCAATGAGAATCAGCCAGCGATCACTGTGAGGCTCGTTGGCAACGTCCTCCCATTTCAGTATGAGCCAGAATACGACGGCAGTAAACAGTGAGGAGAAGGCATACACCTCGCCTTCCACAGCGCTGAACCAGAAGGTATCGCTGAACGTGTAGGCAAGTGCGCCCACCAGACCGCTACCCATGATGGTAACCATCTGGCCGCGTGTGATATTGTTTTCGTCTGTCACCACAAGTTTGCGTACCAGGTGCGTGATGCTCCAGAAAAGGAACAGGATACATGCGCCGCTCATCAGCGCGCTCATGTAGTTCACCATCTTGGCAACGGTGGAGGCATCGGAAGCAAATTGTGAGAATAGGTTGGCTACCAGCATGAAGAACGGTGCGCCGGGCGGGTGTCCTACTTCCAGCTTATAGCCGGTGGTGATGAACTCCGGGCAGTCCCAAAAGCTTGCAGTAGGTTCGATGGTCATGCAGTAGACCGTCGCTGCAATGAGGAAGGTAATCCAGCCTACAAGGTTGTTTACGGTTTTGTACTGTTTCATTCAGATGAAATTCGTTATTATTCAGTTTTGTTTTTTACAAGCTGTTTTGCCATCGCTTAGTCAACGTATTGGCATATATGGGCGCAAATATAATGATTTCGCTTCTAAATAGGTGACAATAAGCAGCATTATTAGGATAGGTTAAGGGATTTGCTGCATCTATAGATGCAGCACGGTGGAAGTATAGATGCAACGCGGTGGATATATAGATGCAACAATGATGATTCTATAGAGGGAATATCCGGCCGATAAAGGGGATGCGGAAAGGAAGTATCCTCCTTGCTTGTCTAAATGAATCTTTCGTTTATAACCGAAAATCTAGCCTTTTTCGCAAACTTTTTAGGTTATGAACGAAAGAATGGATATACTTAGGAAGTACAATCTCTGGACAAGAGGAGATTTATATTTTCATCGACGAAGTGCAGCTCATCGAAGAATGGGAAAAGTCGGTCAATTCTTATTCGCAGGACTATACCGAGGAGTACGAGCTCTTTATCAGCGGCTCCAACTCACGGATGCTGTCCGGTGAGCTTGCCACGCTGCTTTCGGGGCGATACGTCCAATTTCCGGTATATCCCTTCAGCTATCAGGAGTATACAGAGATAAGGCATCTGGAACAGAACCGTGAGAGCTATATGGGCTATATGAATACGGGCGGAATCCCGGAACTTTTTGTCTTGCCCGAAAAGCAGGAGGTGCAGCGCAATTACTTGTCTGCCTTGAAGGACACCATCTTGCTGAAGGACATCATCCAACGCTACAGCATACGTGACCCCCGGCTGCTTGAGGACCTTTTTGCGTTTCTTGTAGGCAATGCCTCCAATTTAGTGTCCATCGGCAACATCGTGAACTATTTCAAGAGCCAAGGCCGGAAGACGAGCTATGATGCCGTGGCTGCCTACATAGGCTATATCGAAGACTCGTTCTTGGCGTATCGTTGTGAACGCTTTGACTTGCGCGGAAAGGAAATACTGTCCGGTACGGCGAAATATTACATCAACGACCTTGCCTTTAAGAATTTCCTCTATCCCGGAACAGCCTATGGTGTGGGTTATAAACTGGAGACTCTTGTCTATCTGGAGTTGCTTCGGGCGGGCTATGATGTCTATACCGGATGTGCTAAAGAAAAAGAGGTGGACTTCATCGCTCGGAAAGGTGACCGTACGATATATCTGCAATCCACCTACATGCTGGTAGATGAACAGACGGTGCGCCGTGAGTATGCTTCGTTGGAGGCGATACAAGATAATTATGAGAAACTGGTTGTCTCGCTTGATGACTTCTGCCTGCCGTCTCATGAAGGAATACGGCATGTGCGGGCGTGGGAACTGCATGGGTTGTTGTAAAAGGTGCTGAAAGACGGAAATATCCCTATAACCTTGACAAAAAGTAATGCTTTTCCCGGTTTTCCTGCCGCACTTGGTTTTACAGAAGAACGGATTTGGGATATGTTGTGGATATTCGGTTCATAAAGATGCGTTCTTCTTGCATGTTCTTCCGCTTTTGTGGGGCTTTTATGCAGAAATTGGCTACACCTTTAAGCTAAAAGGGTGATTGCTTTTTACTAAAAGGGGTATTGCGTTTTAGTAAAACGGTTACTCTGTTTTAGTAAAACGTTCTTTTGCTTTTGCCTTTTCGGTGTATCAGGGCTTTCGGAGAGGTGATTCCGATTTATTGGAAGGATGTTCTTTTGGTATAATGCTTATAGCCTGATACTTACAGATTTCCACTCTCGTATTTACTGCTGGGTGGGTAATGGGATGGAAATATGGGATTCTCGTGCGATAGAAAATACAAAGTGTCAGAATGACAAAATCATATTTATCTTCTGTAGGTATCAACCTCAAAAATACTTTCCAATCTTTTTCTTGTTTTCATTCTTTATCGTTAAATTTGCCATCGAAGCAAGGAAGTGTCCTTAGCTTCAATGTTTTGTGAAATGATATTGTAAGAAGCGTTGTGCTTCATTCTTGTCTTTGAGAACCTGAGAAATTCATCAATGATACACAAGAATGGCATGGACTGCTCCTGTGCTGGTTTCGGCGTGGGTCTGCTGTCTGTTCATTTGTATAGTGGGGTTTTCTCAGGACCTTCAAAGACGATGGATAGCACGCAGTTCCACGTTCTTTTTTTATATTCAGCAATACTCCCTCCTGAACCAAAGCTCGAATATCGGATCGGAGAAAACATACTTGTTCCCCTCTTTCTCAATGAAATCACGTTCTGTCAGCATACGCTTGTTGCGTGTGATGGTCTGTGCACTGCCCAATTCATATTTCCGCACTACGGGGATGGAGTTGAAGCGGTATTCACCATCGGCTACAGCACGAAGCATGGCAGTTTGGGCAGCAGTCAGGTTCTCGGTGTCGTTCATGAACATAGGCATGTTGGTGTCTATCAGTTGGTGGGTACGGATTTCGATAATCTCATCTGTCACTTTTTCAGACGTACCGCTCCAGATGAAATAGCACAACTGTTGCAAATACCACGAATGGCATTTCACGATGTCGCACAGTTGTTCTGCTTGCTGTTCGCTGATTTCTTTGTTCGTCCGGTGGAAGGCATTGACGATGAAGGGCACCCATTCCTCTTTCTTTATCTTTTGCAGGAACAGTACTTGTCCGAAGCGGTAGAAGGGGTTAGAAGAATTGTTGAAGATGTCCATCATCATATGCCGCTTGCTTCCGTAAAAGCAATAGGAAACTTGTTGCTGCTTCTGCCAGGCAGAGCGCATTTTTCCCTCCATACTTTTGTAGCCGGGTAGTAGTGCCAGTTGTTGGAACTCGTCGATGCAGACAATCAGGTGTATGCCTTTGGCAGCTGCTATCTTTTCGGGTAGTTCCAGTATCTCCATGACACTTTTTTCTTCCAGTTCCAATTTCAGGTCAAAGGAGAGGGTATCGGTTGGGTCGCTCTTCAATGTGATACTGGGAGAAACGGCTTTAAGAAACTGTTTCACATCTTCAAGCCTCTTTTCAAGGGTGGAGGCGGCGCAAGAAATGACTTCTCGCGCAAAGATGCGGTAGAATTCAGCTTCCGTCTTGATGCTGAATGCATCAATGAAGCAGACACGGATATGCTTGTCTTCTTGTGTCAGTTCGTCCATAGCTACTTTTACAAGCGACGATTTTCCCCATCGGCGCGGTGAAATAAGCATTACGTTGATGCCCGATCCAAGTAATTCTTTCAGTTGCTTTCGTTCTTCTACCCGATTGACGAAACTTTCTTTATCAACCAGTGTGCCGTATTGAAAAGGTGATTTCATAAACTTTCTGTTCTTGATTTAATGACAAATATACAAATTATACATCAATGTATAATACATCAATGTATAATTTTGTTTGAGCACATGTGCAAAAACACCCACTTTTTGCACATGAAACGGAGAACGTGAGCAAAAAAGCCTTATTTTTGCTCGCGTTATTGATTCCGAATATAATGTTAAATACAAATATACTATGAAAAGTAAGGTTCTTGCATTGATTCTATTATGCGGTGCCGCCTCGTTGGGCGCCAAAGTAAAACTGCCTGCACTGGTGGGCGACAACATGATACTCCAGCAGCAGACTGAAGTGAAACTGTGGGGAACGGCTGCTCCGGAAGCCGAAGTACGCGTTACGCCTTCGTGGAACGGACAGACAATGACTTGCCGTGCCGATAAGGATGGCGGTTGGACGCTTGCCGTGGAGACTCCGGCAGCAGGATACACGCCTTATGAGATAACTTTTGATGACGGAGAAAAAACTACGTTGAAGAATATCCTAATCGGTGAAGTATGGCTTGCTTCCGGCCAGAGCAATATGGAAATGCCCCTGAAAGGTTTTGCTGGCTGTTGCATCATGAACGGAGCGGATGACATCATAGTTTCTGCCGAGAATAAGGGGGTGCGTATGTTCACCGTTCCCAAGCACCAGACTTATGAACTGCAAACCGACTGCAAAGGTAGCTGGAACATATCTTCCATAGAAACCGCACCCGATTTCAGTGCGACGGCCTACTATTTTGCCACTTCGTTGAGCCGTGCCCTCCGGATTCCGGTCGGCATCATCTGTAGCGCTTACGGTGGATCCACTGTAGAAGGTTGGATAAGCCGTGAACTGCTGGAAAACTATCCAGACATATCTCTCAACCCCGATTCCATCGAACGCCTGCATCCCATGCTCCGCCCCATGCTGATGTACAATGCCATGCTGAAGCCGCTTCAGAACTATACCATCAAAGGGTTCATCTGGTATCAGGGAGAGTCGAACGTAGGTCGCCATGAAACATATGCCGAACGCTTGGCCGACATGGTGCAGCTGTGGCGCAAGGAATGGGGGCTGGGCGAATTGCCTTTCTACTTTGCCGAAATAGCGCCGTACGCCTATGGAGGTACCCAGCAAGAGAAAGCTGCTTACCTACGTGAAGCGCAATTCCGTGCCCAAAGCCTGATTCCGAACAGTGGTATGATTTCGACAAACGACCTTGTAGAGCCTTATGAGATGTACAATATCCATCCCCGCAACAAGACAAAGGTAGGTCAACGCTTGAGCTATCTGGCATTGAACCTTACCTATGGATTGAAGCAGATACACTGTTTCGGCCCACAATATAAGTCATGGACTGCTAAAGGCAGTGAAGCATGGGTTTCCTTCGACCATTTGGAAATGGGTATCTGTCGCAACTATGACCTTCGCGGTTTCGAAGTGGCGGGTGAGGACCGTGTGTTCCATCCTGCCGACAAAGTATGGCTGCACTGGCAGACGAATGAAGTGGTAATCTCTTCAGAAAAGGTATCCCATCCCGTCAGCGTGCGCTATTGTTTCCATGATTTCCAGATTGGTACGATGATTGGCGGAAATGAATTGCCTACCATTCCGTTCCGTACGGATAATTGGTGAAAGAACGGAAAGTAGATAAACACTTTCATTATACTATAATATTAGGCGCGGGTTACGCGGAATCCATGGATGCAGTAAACTAAATCCGTGAAATCCGCGTAATCCGCGCCTAAAAGAAAACATCCAGAGGGCTTTGTTCCCC
>OGUP01001281.1_pt1 | contig 14551 bp, 10 predicted proteins | sample 1553661 | NCBI WGS metagenome assembly OGUP01 (sample SAMEA2580026, study PRJEB22360) | human gut metagenome | biome: human gut; feature: human-associated habitat; material: faeces | place: Denmark | collected 2008/2010
AAAAGGACTATTGATGCGGCTAGAGCTGGCCTTATTGAATAAACCGGGAGCTTACGAAATTGCCGATGAACTGATTCAGTTATGTAAACAAAATGAATTATTTGTCTTGACAAACCGGGAAGATGAATTATATGATAAGAATCTGGGAGAAGAGACGATCCTTGGGTTCTATAAGAACGATCTTTGGGAAGTGACCAAAGAAGTCTTTGGTTTTGAAAAAGGGAATCAGACCGATAACTTTTGTATCAATACCAATCAATATAGCATATACTTAAACGATCTTTATGGACGTGCTCCGGATGGGTCCGGTACGGACAATCGCTTGCGTTTCTGGTTTGGGAAACCGTCGAACGGTGGAAGTTATTATATTTTCAGTAAACTTGAGGAAACTTCCTACCCCGGAACTATACGTTTGCCCTATTATCCGGAGATTCCGATTTTACGTTTGGCCGAAGTATATTATGTCGCTTGCGAGACAATGATCGGTAAAGATAATGTCAAGGCACTCGGTTATTTGAACGATGTGCGGGAATCCCGTAATCTGGCCCGTTTAAACGGTTCCTATGGAAATGATGAAATCATGGAATTTCTGATGCGTGAAATGCGGAAAGATTTTATCGGTGAAGGACGGATGTTTATGATTTATAAACGGTTGTATAAAGAGTTTTATGTAAAACAAGGAGTTATTATCGCTCCGACAAAGGATAAATATATTTTCCCGATTCCGGACGATGAATACGAATTTTCACCTAATGAGAGCCCGAAAGAAGAGAAATAATGCTAAATGACAAATCTATGAAGAAGATAATATTATATATGACTTTGTGCCTGATAGGAATGGTACAAGTGGCTTGTGATCAGGATATCGACGGATTCGATAATTCGACGAATTATATATACTTCGATCTACCCTTCCAATTGGATCAATATGGAAGAAAAACAACTGAAAGAGTAGATTGCCTGGTATATTCTTTTGCGATTGTGGATCTGATGAGCAAGGAGGTGACCGTCCACCGGAATGTGATGGGAAAATGTGTCGTGGCTAAAGGATACGATTCTGTGATTTTTTATATCGGGGAACCTTCTAGAATAAATACTTTGTTAATATCCTTAAAAAAATTATATTTGCACGTAAATCAATATTCCGGCAAAGATAATATGTTAGGATATATAAGTGAACGTGAGTTTAAGCTACAGTTTGAAGATTCGTTTAAGCGGTTTTTCAAGCCATTGTGTTTTCATGCGATGAGCTTTGTGAAGGATGCGGATATTGCCAAAGATATTGTACATGATGTTTTTCTGACAACATGGGCGCAACGTAGAAAAATAGATTTTACTCAACCGATGTTGCCTTACTATTTGAGTCTTACCCGCAACCGTTCACTGAACTACCTGGATCATTTGAAAGTAAGGGCCCGGCACGAAGAGAATGAATCGTATAAAAATCTGCTCTATGCCGAGACTGATTATTCCGAACATGAAGAATTGATCCGGCAAATTATGAACCGGATCAATCAGCTCCCGGATCGTTGTGGAGAAGTGATGCGGCTGTGTTTTATCGAATGTAAAAAATATAAAGAAATTGCTGAAATACTGGGAGTTTCCGTGAATACTGTCAAGACTCATATTTCGTTGGGACTCAAAATTCTTAGAAAAGAGTTTCCTGCTTCTCTATTATTTGCATTCTTTTCGCTCAGGCGCCTGAGATAAAAAAAACGAAACAAAGGGACGGGGGTAATGTTTCATTTTCCTTTTCTACGTTCTCGTCGGTGAGCATCCTTTTTATCCATTATTACTATTGTCACTAAGTAATGGGGGCTGGACTGATTTTAGTTTAGAGGAGAGTTGTTTTTTATTTTTTTCTTTATATTTGTCACACAATCGGAGGAGAAGTATGCGTGATAATGAACGATTTATAATAGACCTGAATAAAAAAAGAGAAACTGCCTGGCAGCAATTGTACGAGGAGTTTTATCCGGCATTGTGTACTTATGTGGCCAAGCTGACCCATGAAAATGTCGGAGTGGAGGATATTGTTCAGGAGTGTATGATCGGGTTATGGGATTCTTCCTTGCAATTTCCGAATGTCAAATCTTTGGCTGGCTGGCTTTACAAAGCAGTATACAACAGGGCTTTGAATATGATTCGTGATCGGGACAATGCCCGTCGGCTATTGGGAAATTATACTTCCGAGATTTCCTATACCGAAGAAATGGCTATCGATTTGGCCATTGAAGAAAGTGTGATCGCAAAATTCCGTTCGGTCCTTTCCGAATTGTCCGATCAACAGAGACAAGTTATGAATTTAAGCCTCGAGGGCTTGAAAGTCCGGGAGATCGCACAGCTATTGGAAGTTTCCGAAAATACAGTGAAAATGCAGAAAAAGCGGGCTTATGCCTATCTCCGTGAACGCATGGGAATGGTATGGGGGATTTTGTTGTACTCTTTCTTTTCAGATTTTTTTAAATATTAGTTATTTTCTGTTACCCGTTTTTTGATTTCATGTGTTTGTATAATAAAAAGGGTATGAATACATGGAATGATATATATGATTTTTCTGAAAAGGTTCTAAGCTATATTTTACGGAAGAAAGAAGAAGAGTACATTCAGCCGGATCAGGATAGTCCGGTTGAAAAGATGGCAGATAAGTTAGGAAACTCAGAAACTTTGGCAGAACGATTACAGCAACAATATCGTTATGATCCTGTCCGGGCTTACCGGAAATTAAAGAACTATAGACGGAGAAGGCGTATTCGCCGTTATAGTGTGGCGGCTGGAATTTTATTGGTTTTAGGACTAGGATGGGGATGGTTTCACCAGAATAGTCCTGGCGATCCCCTTTTACTGACTCAAACTATTCAACCCGGTGGTAAAAAAGCAGTATTAACCCTGGCTGACGGTTCCGTTTGGCATATCGGAGATTCGGCAATGCTTATACCTACTGCACAAAATCATATCCGTATCGATTCCAGTGGTATGCTTTTACAGGCAGGGAAAGAGGGGAAAACGGAAAATACCGAAACCTACCATCTGTTGTCTATTCCCCGGGGAGGAGAATTTACAATGACACTGGCAGACGGAACGCGAGTGTGGCTGAATTCCGAATCAGAACTTCATTTTCCGTTGCAATTCGGTGGTGAGCAACGGATAGTTCAATTGACAGGGGAAGCTTATTTCGAGGTTGCAAAAGATGCTGCACATCCTTTTGTTGTAGAGGTGTGTGATTCTAAAATCCAGGTATTGGGGACCGGTTTTAATGTACGTTCTTATTCGGAAGAAGGGCAAATAGTGACGACATTGGTCGAGGGAGCGGTGTGTTTCGAATCTATAGAGGATAGGGTTATTTTGAAGCCCGGCGAACAGAGTATTTTGGATAAAGAGGGGCAACTTCAGAAACGTGTAGTTGAGGTTTATCCTTTTGTAGCCTGGAAAGAGGGGCGTTTTATTTTCCGTAAGCAGCGGTTGGAAGATATCATGGTCATGGTGAGCCGGTGGTATAATGTCGAGGTTTATTTCGAAGACGACGAATCTAAAGAGATTACCTTTTCAGGGGGTATGATGCGTTATGAAGGTTTCGAGGCATTGATGAAAATGATCGAAACGGTCGGGAGCATAAATTGCACCATAAAAGACAATACAGTTTTTATAGCTAAAAGAAAATAAAGAAAGACGGAATATTGGCACTATTCCGCCTTTCAACCGGCTAAGCCGGAAATGTTTCATTATAATTTACAAATTTATGAAAAAAAATGGAATCCGATGTCTTCTTTTTCAAAGAAGATGGTTAAAAACGTATTTAATGATGAAGTTTTTAATCTTGTTTTTGTGTATTTCTTCTTTTCAGTTGTCTGCGAATGTGTATAGTCAGATCGCAAAGGTTTCTTTGGAGGTAAAGAATGCTTCATTGGAGCAGGTGATTCAGTTATTAGAGAAAGAATCGGGCTATATTTTTCTGTATGAGGATGCCCAAATCGAACAGGTACAGGATTTGGAACTGAACTTTAAAGATGAGGACCTGAAAGTGGTGTTGGACGAATGTTTGCAGAATTCCGGTCTGACTTATAAACTAATGAATCATACCATTGTGATTTCGCGTAAAAATATCAATGATCAGGTACGCATGACTCCCACAAAACTTTTGCTTCAAGGGATTGTGAAAGACGCAGATGGCCATGTATTGCCAGGTGTTGCCGTGGTATTGAAAGAAACGACGCTGGGTGTCGCTACGGATGTAGAAGGTCGGTTTACCATTGAATTACCTAAGGCCGACAGTATCGTTTTGGTATTTTCGTTTGTCGGTATGCAAACCAAAGAAGTAAAGTGGAGGGGAGAAAAAGAGCTGAATGTGGTATTGGAAGAGGCGATAGCTGAAATGGACGAGGTGGTGATTACCGGTTATTTCCAGCGGAAGAAAGATAGTTATACAGGAGCTGCCACTACGTTTTCGGGAGAGAAGTTGCGGGAGATTTCTACCGGAAATATTTTGTCGGCCTTATCGACGATAGACCCCTCTTTTAAATTGATGGAGGATATCACAGCAGGTAGTGATCCGAACCATATACCTGAATTTCAAATCCATGGCAGTGGCAATCTGAAGTCGGATTATGAGAATTCGCCTAATATGCCGACTTTTATTTTGGACGGTTTCGAGGTGTCGGCGGAAAAAATTTTCGACTTAGACCCTAATCGGGTATCGAGCATTACCGTGTTGAAGGATGCGGCGGCAACTGCTATATATGGTTCGCGGGCGGCGAACGGGGTTGTCGTTGTAGAGACTAAAGCTCCGGAGATGGGAGAATTGCGTGTTTCTTATCATTTTTCCGGTGATTTTAATTTTGCTGACCTGAGCGATTACAATCTGATGAATGCATCGGAAAAATTGGAGTATGAGCAATTGGCCGGACTTTATTCGCATCCGAATATCGGAATGAAGGAAGAATTGCAGGAGGCATACAATGAACGTTTGAAGTTGGTTCAGCAAGGGGTGAATACCGATTGGATGAAGAAACCGATTCATGCGCTTGGTTTCAGTCATAAGCATTCTTTGTTGTTGGAGGGGGGGGATGCCCGGTTGCGGTATGGATTAGACCTGAATTATCAGAATAAAACAGGTATAATGAAAGGTTCCGGGCGTCAAAATATCGGTATCGGCATTAAGTTGCAATATCGTTATAAGAATTTGCGGTTTATGAATAATTTAACGTATGATCATGTGAAACAGAAGGATTCTCCTTATGGCACATTTTCGGATTATACCTATATGAATCCGTATCTTTATCCGTATGATGAAAACGGTCATATCAAGCAGGTATTGAAAATCGGTGACGGGGAGGAATATGCATTGAATCCTTTGTATAATGCTTCATTGGGTACGAAGTTCGAGACTACCTATCAGAATTTTATTGACAATTTTTCCGTAGAATGGGATGTTTTAGAGGGATTAAAATTGAAGGCAGCCGTGTCATTGAATAAGAAGATGACGGTTGAAGACCGTTTTTTACCTGCCGGGCATAATTCTTTTTATGAAAAGGATTTGAAGGGCAGTTATGAGAAAAAAGTTACGGATGATTTCTCGTATGATGCGAATGTTATGGCTGCTTATACGAAAGAGGTGAACCGTCATTTATTCAATGCTACTTTTGTCTGGAATATCAAAGAAACGAAAAACGACTTGTTTACTACCACGGCTTATAATTTCCCGAATGACAAGATGGACCATATCGGTATGGGGGTAGAGTATCAGGACGGCGATAAACCGAGTGGTGATTATGAGGTCAGTCGTCTGATGGGTGTGGTAGGAAATTTTAATTATGGGTATGATAACCGCTATTTAGTAGACTTTTCGGTTCGTAGCGATGGATCTTCTGTATACGGTTCATCTAAGCGGTGGGGGACGTTCGGTTCTGTAGGTGTTGCCTGGAACCTGCACCATGAGAAATGGTTGGCTGAAAATCCGTATGTAAATGAATTGAAAATCCGCGGTTCGTGGGGGACAACCGGTGGTCAGAATTTCTACCCTTTCCAGGCGATGATGATGTATTCGTATAAGGAATCGGCTATTGACGGATTGACCTATGATGATTATATCGGGGCGTTATTGAAGGCTTTCGGTAATCCGGACCTGAAATGGCAGCAGACAGAAAAGTTGAATGTTGGGGTTGATTTTACTTTATTGAACAGTCGGTTGAGCGGTTATTTCAATATTTATAAGGATGTATCGAAATCGGTATTGATTGATGTGTTGCTGGCTCCGTCTGTCGGTTTTGCTTCTTATAAAGACAACCTGGGCGAGATAGAAAATAAGGGATTGGAATTAAATCTCCGGGGTGTTTTGCTAAAGGATGCTGACAGACGTATGCAGTGGGATGTGTTCTTTAATATTGTGAAGAATAAAAACCGGTTGATGAAACTGAATGATGCACTGGCAGCTTATAACAAATCCCAGGATGATGAAATGAATGGGGAGATAGAGGAGGGGAAAACCAGAGCTCCCATGGTGCGTTATCAGGAAGGTAAATCCATCAATATGATTTGGGCGAACGAGTCCATAGGTATCGACCCTAATACGGGAGAAGAAGTATTTATTGCGCTGAATGGCGATAAAGTCAATAAATGGAGTACGGATAATTATAAACCGTTAGGATGCAGCGACCCGAAATTTGAAGGGAATTTCGGAACGATGTTTATGTATAAGGGTTTTCAGCTGAATGCTTATTTCCGTTACAGCTATGGTGCTGATGTGTATAATCAGACGTTAGTGGATAAGGTGGAAAACGTAGACCCGAAGGAGAATGCAGATCGCCGGGTGTTATACGATCGTTGGAAAACGCCGGGCGATGTGGCAAAATTCAAAGCCATCAGCAATACGGAGGCGACCATGCCGACCTCCCGTTTTATCGAGCAGGAGAATTACATTACCTTGTCGTCATTGAATCTTTCTTATCAGTTTGATGCGGGGCGTCTGCGGCATTATGGGATTGAGCGTCTGAAACTGTCGTTAATCGGTAATGATGTATTTCGCGCCTCGACGGTTAAAATGGAACGGGGTACCTCCTATCCGTTTGCCCGGAATTATTCTGTAGCTTTACAAGTAACCTTTTAATTAAGAAGCAAATGAAAAAGTTAATATATTTACCGGTATGTTTGGGGATGCTGTTTTTTTCCGCCGCCTGTGAGAATTGGTTTGACGTGTCTCCGAAATCGGATGTGAAGGCGGAAGATTTGTTCCAACAGGAAAGCGGTTTTCGGGATGTGTTGACAGGTGTCTATTCGTTGATGTCTGCTCCCGAAAGTTACGGACGTCAGCTTTCATTCGGCTATGTGGATGTGCTGGCGCAGTATTATAATATTTCCGGGAATACCCACCGGTATATCAAGACGAAAGATTATCTTTACAGGGAGCCTTATGATAAGGAGGTCTTATCTACGATTTGGAGCCGGCAATACAAGGGCATTGCCAATTTGAATGCTATGCTGATGTTTATCGATGAGCAACGGGGGGTATTTTCGGGTGATGAGGTGTATCGTATCTATAAGGGAGAAATTTTAGCTTTGCGCGGTATGCTTCATTTTGATATGTTGCGGTTGTTTTCCGCCTCTCCGGCAATAGACAAGGAGCGAAAAGCCATCCCTTATCTGGAGTCGTATACTAATCTGCCGCAGCATCAGCTGACGGTGGGAGCTGTTTTGGAGAAGGTCGTGAAAGATTTGAACGCGGCACGTGAATTGATGCGGGAGGTTGACCCCTATGGGCCGAATTATGCGAAACTGGAATCTTTGTATCGGAATCATCCGTTGTTGCGGAACCGGCAAAAGCATTTGAATTATTATGCCGTGACGGCTTTGCTGGCCCGGGTGCAACTGTATGCCGGCAATTTACCGGATGCTTTGGAAGCTGCCCGGGAGATTGTGGGAGAGCCGGGAAGTGAACCCGTCGCACCGTTTTCACTTACTACTGCGGCTGCAACCGATGAGCGTTTATTCGACAGTGAGTTGTTGTTTGCTTTGGAGGAAGGGAAAATGCAGGATAATATCGATGTTTATTTCGGGGAGTCGGTTATAAAAAACGGTATTACTAATAGTTCCACAGCTTTAAGTATCAGTATCAATAACCGGAACAAATTGTTTGCACAGCAAGATCCGGCGGATGATGATTATCGGTTGAAGTTGTGGTTTCAGGAAACCAATTCTGCTACTGCCGTCATGCCGGGGAAGTATGTCAATGTGGGTTGTATCCCTTTGATTCGTTTGTCTGAATTGTATTACATTGCTGCTGAATGTTCGGCCAATCAGGGATTAGCTTATCTGAATACTTTACGTGCCCATCGGGGATTGGCTGCGATGACAGAGGTCACTGACCTGCAAGCGGAGATTGCCAAGGAGTATAGCAAGGAGTTTATGTGTGAAGGGCAGATGTTTTACTACTATAAGCGTTTAGGACTGAAACGTATCGGGGTTTACCGGACGGTAGCGATTGAGCCGGAAGAGGTGTATGTGATACCCTTGCCGGATGATGAATTGGATTTTGGTTTAATAGAATAAAAATGCGGATTATGAAATATTTATATACGATAGTTATGGCAATGCTGGTGTTGGCATCTTGTTCGGAAAACGAACGTATGGTGTATACGGACACGCCTGGCATTTATTTCCCGGATTATGTAGTGGGGGCAGATAGTTTGGTGTATTCTTTTCGAATGAAAGACACGGACCGGGATACGATTCAGATTCATGTCAAGTTGTTGGGAGATTTGTTGGATGAGGCGGGGGAGTATGAAGTCATTGTTTCGGAAAATTCCTCGGCGGTGGCCGGAAAACATTATGAAACGCTGCAGCATCGGTTTACTTATGAAGCTGATAAATCGGTTTCTTCTTTTCCGGTGGTGGTAATGAAACCCGGAGCGGAATTGGATGAGGCAACTGTGATGCTGGAATTGTCGTTGAAAGCGACGGAAAGTTTATCGTTAGGGTATCCTGATCGGGTAAATATGCGTCTGATGATAACCAATCAATTGGTGAAACCTGCTTATTGGGATATGCCATTAGCTCTCTATTTCGGGGAGTATTCAAAAGTGAAGCATCAGCGTTGCATTTTACTTATGGGACATGATTTTCCTTTAACAAAGGAAGAGTTGATAGGATGGGGCGGATTGAATTATTACAGTTATTGGATGCAGCAGGGGCGTGTCGTGTGTGAGTATTATGCAACTCATACGGAATATGATGAAGATGGTAATTTGATTACAGTGTGGAATCCTTTCTAATTTGATGTATTATGATGAAAGTAATAAAATATATAGGAGTGGTATGCATGTTGTCTGTTTTGGCAGGATGTGTGGATGACAAAACGATTGATGAATTCAAGGTGTTGAATCAGGTCACGATAGAGGGGTTACAAGAGCGGTATTCTGTATTGTTATATAATCGTTTACAATGTACGCCGGTCATCCGGACTTCTCAAAATGACGAGAGTAATTTGTCCTACGTTTGGTATGCTTATACTACGACTACCCGTAATGAAGCAGACACATTAGGTCGGGAAAGGGAGTTGGATGTATTGGCAGAACCGTCCATTCTCACCCCTGGGGAAGCCTATACCCTGGCGTTGAAGGTAACAGATAATACAACCGGTGTTTTTTACCGGGAGGAAAGGGAACTTGAGGTGCGTACGCAGTTTACCAAAGGAACTGTTCTTTTGTGTGAAGAGAATGGTCTGGCGGAAGTTAATTTCATCCCAGATGATGAGAGTAATACGGTTCTTGAGGATGTATATGAAAGTGCCAATAAACAACTTTTGGGGAGAAATCCTACCCGGATATTCTCGGTGAATCCGAATGCTTATGCCACTTTTCTGAAACAGGAGTTGATTTTTTGCCGGGATGAAAACGGAGGTGTGGTGGCCAGTCCGCTTTCTTTTGAGAAAATCAAGACGATGAGGGAAGCCTGTGACCATCACTTCGAGGCATCGGAAATGAGTCCGGAATTGTATTATAAAGGGGGTATGATTGATTATATTATTGTGAATGGCATGGTTTGCAAGAGGGCTACTAATATGCAGGCAATCAATTGGGAACCGGGATTGGTATTGATGAACGAACCGCGGGAATATCAGGTAGCCCCCCATGTGTTGGCTGTCGGTTCTAATCCTGTGTTTTTCGATGAGCTGTACGGGCGTTTGATTGTGCACAATCCGTGGAATCAGGGGAGTCTGAAAACGTTTAGTAAAGCGGACAACGATCCGGGGATCTTTGATGGCAGCAATTTGGGGACGGGATTGGAGCTGAAATGCTGGGGTCCTCTTTCAGAAGCAAAGTTGGGAGCCTGGATGCTGTTGTTGAATAAAAAAGACGGCAAATACTGGATGTATAAGTTTTCTTTGTTGAATAACAGTTTCCGCAGCATCAGCAAGACGGAAGTCACTGCTGCTGTTGCACCTCATTTGCATGAAGCAATTGGATTTGCTGCGAATCCGGAATATGAGGATGTTTTGATGTACGCTACGGAAAATGCGGTCTATTCTTTTGCAGTAAATCAGTTGAATGCTTCTACAAGTTCATCATTGGAAGTTCTGCAAAAGGATATGCAGGCCATTGAAAATATGCAGGTAACCGGTATACAGTTTGTGGATATTACGGTGCCGGCTCCTACTGAGTCTGATCCTTCTGCAACCCGGATATCTCAACAGGTGCGTTTGGCTGTGCGGGATTTGAACCGTACGGAACGTCAGGGAGGGGTCGTATTCTACGAAGTGAATTCCACCGGTGGTATTCACTTGGACAGTGTGTTCAAAAAGACGGGTTTCTGTGATAAAGTCATCGATATTAACGAAAAATATGAGTAACGGAATGAAAAGAAGTTTAACGTTATTATGTTTTTTTATCCTGGCTGCTGGGAGAATTTATGCGCAAGGCATTGAATTTTTTCATGGCACCTATGAGGAAGCACTTCAGAAAGCCCAAGCGGAAGGAAAGCAAATCTTTGTAGACGTTTACACCTCTTGGTGCGGCCCCTGCAAAATGATGGCCAAGAATGTTTTTACTCGTCAGGAGGTTGGTGACTATTATAACAATAAGTTTGTTTGTTTAAAATTGGATGCGGAAAAAGAAAGTTCTCACGCTTTTTTTAAGCACTATCAGGCGAACGGTTATCCTTCCTTTTTTTGGTTGGATGCCCGAGGTAATTTATTGGATACTCGTACGGGTTCTGTTTCTCCGGAAGATTTTATCCGATATGCCGAAGAAGCTGCCAAGTCTGATTTAAGTGCCCGGTTGGAAATTGCCCGGAAACGCTGGGAAAGCGGTGAACGCTCTTTGGAGTTGGTACAGGAATATGTGGTAGAACTCCTCCAACGGATACATCCTGACCAGGTAAAGGATTGTCTGTTAAGCTATTTTTCTACCCTTACGGAAGAGCAGTTGCAGCAGAAGGAGAACTATTTGCTGATGCGGGGATTTATGCGCATTCCGGAAGATAATATTGTTTTCGGCTTTTTGAATCGGTATCCGGATATTTATCAGGGGTATGAAAAGGGAGATGATTTTTGGGTGAATATGTATCGTATGATGGTGCGTGCCGGCTCTGCTAATCTGAAGAATCCAGAAAAATACCGAGCCCACCTTGAAATGGTTCGTAAGACAAAATCGTGTTATGCACCGATGTATTTGGAGATTCTGGATATGGAACGAACCTTGTTTGAGAAAAACTTCCAACAAGGTATGGCTTTGGCCAGGAAAGTAGCAGATAAATATGGCGATAAACATCTTTATTTGTATCGTCAGTTTTTTTATACTCTCATTATTGCTGGTTTTTTTGACGATTCTGTAACAGATCCGGAATTAATTGAACAAGCCATCGGGATGGCGGGAAAGGCGTTGGAGCATAGTCCTTGTAAGGAGACGTTGCTTTATCTAGCTGCTGCTCATGCCAAAAGTGGGGATTATAAGAAAGCTTATGAACTGATGGCCAGCGAGCCTTTTTTCCCTTCTCCTGTCCTTTCTACGGCACTTTATCCTTATCTGCATCTTCATGCCATTCACGGGCAATATTTAGATAAAAAATAAGGAGAACGAACTAATGCTTTGAAGACGTGTTTTCAGGAGAAGGTATTTTCTGAAACACGTCTTTATTTAGGGATATTCGAAAAAGTTTGTCCGATCAGGTCGGACGAGGGTTGCTCCCTATGTTTTAATTGTAATTTCATAATAGATGATAAAAATTTGGCTGGTACTGTTTTAATCTTTAATTTTGTTTGGCCATGAGCGGTTTATAGATCTGTGCCGCTGTATGAATTCTTTTATTAGAATCGTTTTTGTTTTATGTCTAAATATTTTAGAATCAGAGGAATAGAAGAAGATGAGATTTTCCGTAATTTGTTTATAGATTACTATCCATCTCTGATTTCTTTTGCTTTATATTATGTGGGAGACAAAACTATAGCTGAAGATCTGGTACAGGAAGTATTTGTGAAGCTTTGGGAAACCCGGGAACGTTGGAGTGCTGTCGGTGATTTTTCTGCTTATGTTTACCAGATGGTCCGTTTTAAGTGTTTTAATTATTTGCGGGCTGAAAAAATAAGAAATGAAGCAACGCGTTCTTTTACAGAAGAGATAGATATTACTGAAATCAATAATTATATAGCAGAAGAAACTTTTCGTTTGGTAATGAATTCAATGGAGGACCTGCCTCCTGCTTGCCGGACAGTGTTTTCTTTAACATTAGAAGGTTATAGTGCTAAAGAAATTGCAGAAAAATTAGATATTGCAGTAGAGACCGTAAAAAAGCAAAAGCAGATAGCCAGGAAAATTTTAAAGGAAAAATTTGGAAAATTATTTCTTTTTCTTCCTGCTGTCCTGTTTTCTTAATTCGTTTGTTTTCCGCTATTTACTTTTATCTATCCAACGGTAAGAGCATTTATTTTCACTTTTAACAATTTTCTTTTACCTCCTTTTTGTTTTTGAAGTGTCGTATAAGTGTAATGAATAAATAAAGCTTCTATGGCAGAGTTTAAAAATTATAAGGAAGTTGCTTTTTTATTGTCGAAAGCTGTCCAGGGACAGTTGACCGAAAAGGAGGAGGAAATGCTTGGAAAGTGGCGACAGGAATTTCCGGAGAATGAACTACTGTATCGTCAGGTTCTGACTTCGGAGTTTATCATTTCGAAAAGTAAACAATGGGAACAGGTGGATTTGGTGATGGCCTATCTAAAGGTACGGCAAAAATGTGAACATCGCTTGAGGCGAGCCCGGTTGTTTCAAGTGACTGCTGTTGCTGTTTCGGTATTGTTGCTGTTGGTTAGCGGGCTTTTTTATTTTGTACTGCGGGATAAAAGTGATCGGTATCCGCTCGGGCTGATGACTGAAAATATTTTACCTGGAAATGTGAAAGCGGAACTGATACTTGCCGATGGAGAGCGGATTTTGTTAGGGGGCCCGGGCGTGGATTCGGTATTGATACAACCTGGTGCTGAAATACACACTGCTAAAGAACGTTTGAGCTATATCGGCCGGCAACAGACCGGGAAAATTCAATATAATATTTTACAAATTCCGAGAGGCGGAGAGTATTCGGTGACTTTGCAGGATGGTACGGTTGTGAATCTGAATTCGGCTTCCGAATTACGTTATCCGGTGCGATTTACAGGTACTGAACGGAAAGTATTTTTGACAGGAGAGGCTTATTTTCAGGTAGCAAAAGATAAAGAACATCCTTTTGTCGTGGTCACCGGAGAGGCGGAGATAGAAGCATTGGGTACTAGTTTTAATATTTATTCTTATGAAGAGGAGAATCGGATCGAGACGACTCTTGTCGAAGGTGCTGTCCGCTTTGCTGTTGCCGATCAAACGGTTATTTTGATGCCGGGTGAACAGGGGGTGGTTGGAACCGATGGTAATTTGGAAAAAAAGAAAGTAGATGTTTTCCCTTACATTGCGTGGAAAGAGGGAAAGTTCGTGTTTAGAAAACGCTCTCTGGAAGAGGTTATGCATATTATTTCACGTTGGTATAATGTAGAGGCGGTATTTCAAAATGAATCCTTAAAAAAGTAACATCCTTCATCTTAATATCCTGTTTCATCTGCTTCATAAGCGCATCATCATCAATCTGTACTAACACAGGTGTCTGTTCATTCACATAATCAGAATATATGTATCTGTCCATCTGATAAAACTTATTATTCATAAGTGATTCCAGCTGATCCATAACATCTGAAAGCTTATGATAATCACTAAATACATCAGACACAGCCGCATACATAAACTGTCTGCTTTTTTCATATATATAATCGTGCAGGCTGCTAAGAAAGCGCTCAATTCTATAATTATTATCTGCTTTAGCCGTTTCTTCCTCTGGCGTTTTCAGCAATATAACTGACTGCTGTGGATTAAGGTTAAGATACTGGCTTTCCCACTCCTCTTTAATAATCTGTACCGCCTTATCAAAATCAAACTCATACTTTCCGAAAAAATCTGAATTAAATTCAATAAGCACAAGTCTGTTAAAACCATTGAGAAATTCTGTATTATTAATAATTCCCTTTGCTGTACTTCCGTTGATA
>OGUP01001283.1_pt1 | contig 14537 bp, 7 predicted proteins | sample 1553661 | NCBI WGS metagenome assembly OGUP01 (sample SAMEA2580026, study PRJEB22360) | human gut metagenome | biome: human gut; feature: human-associated habitat; material: faeces | place: Denmark | collected 2008/2010
TTCGCTTTTATATACTTTACACTCTTAGACTGCTTCATTGCAGTTACACAAAAAGCATTGATTAGATAAGTTTTTCCACTGGCGGAAGATCCTGTTACAATGAGATTCTTTCCTTCCTCTATCCAATGGCAGGTACTCAGTCGCTCTATTGTCTGGGTATCAAGCTGACGTTCTGGACGGTAAATAGTATCGTCCAGATCCGCCGCCGGGTATCGCAGATGCGCTTCTTTCATCAGACGATTAAAGCGTTTATCTGCCCGTGCCTGCCACTCTGCATCAACCATTGATGCCATGCGTTCCATAAAAGTGTTCAGATCTGCATTGGGATCTTTCAACTGTTCTTCCAGGATATGTGCCATTTCTGGAACACGGAAACTCTTCAGACGCATGATCAGAGCCTGTTCCTGAGGTGTTAATGTAATGTCATGGGATGAACTCATTTGTATGCCTCCTTTCCACGGATGTTTGTATGGGAAGGAAGTTTTCCGGTTCCGTTTATAGCGCTGCTGGAATGATTATTCTGAACCATGCTAAGTACTTTCTTGAAATAGGAATACTTGCAGGCATTGGCTTCTACGCATTTCTCAGCAGCCTCCTGAACCAGTCTGTGAGGAACATCTTTACAGGAATGGAGTACACCGGCACAGCTGTTGTATGCCTGTTCCTCATGCTTGGAACTGCGGAGTATCCTGTCAATAAGAGTTACCATAGATTCTCCATAAACAGATGCCCATCGTCTGTAATAAGCTCCGTCATGTGCATTCACTTCTTTGTAATACAGGTGTTCTGGAGGCATGTGATTGTCATCTGTAATGTAAAGAGGAAAATCACGGTAAGATCTTGGATGGCGGCAGATCAGCCGGTTATACTCATCACAGATCCGTATCTCCGTCATTGTAGCCTTAAGAATTGCAGGCTTCCCTTTATAGGTATACAATACAGAATAGTAGTGGGCATCATACTCAAGGTGGTAATTATCTGGAACTTTAAGAAAGTATTTATAATCACAAAGTGTATAACTTTCGCCTGGAAGCTGGTTCATACGCGGTTTGTCGTACTTTTCAAATCCATTCATGCGGGATTTCCGAATGTCAGATTTTTTCTGGAAAGGACGCTGGTTGATGTCCGCTACGATCTTTTTGACCGCAGCATTCAGAGCTTCCAGAGAGATATAAGTATCTTTCTTTAATTCTTCTACCAGATGCGTCTCCAAGAAACGCACATGATTTTCAACTGTTGGTTTGCCTTTCGGTTTCCTTGGTGGCGGCGGCAGAACGATCGTATCATAAAAAGTTTCCAGATCTGAAAAAGCTGACTGCAGCACAAGTTCATCTTTACTATGCCTGGTAACAGCTGTTCTTAGATTGTCCGGGACAAGATATTTAGGAACTGCCCCATAATAAGACAGTGCATGTACTGTACCGGTAATAAAATGTGGAAGTTTTTCATCCGGAAAGATCTCTGCATAAACAAGACTGCTAAAACCAAGTGTAGTTGTAAAAATGTGAACTTTCCGAAGTTCGCCAGTTGTTGTGTCCAATAGCAGTTCCGGCTGGTCGCCTACCCAGTCAATATACATCTTTTCACCAGGGATCCGTTCCACAGGCATAGATGTTTTTGAAGTACCATAAGTATCTACCATAAAATCACGATACAGCTTATAAAACTGAGCGAGCTGGTAACCGTTGGGATGCTCTTTTTTATAATCAATCCATAGAAAACTCAAGTCAGCATGTTTTCCCATTTGGATCATCTGCTCATGTATTTTTTCAAAATCAGGCAGTGGAATATCCTTATGTCGAAGGTTTTCTTTTGGATAGATGAGATCAACCACCTTTGAGGCTGGCATTTGCCGAAGATCATCCAATGATAAGCCTGAATCCTTGTAGCGGTTCATGATTAATGCAATCCCGCTCCGTCCGATCCGGTAACGTTTTTGTACAGAGTCATAACTGACTTTACTGAGTCGAAGTTCTATGACTCCAAGAATAGTATTGTAGTCGTGCATAATAGTTCCTCCTTTGCACTGTGATGAATAATAGTTACATCACAATAATAAAGGAAAAACGTACCGCTTTGAGCAGAAAACGCATACCGCTAAATCAGAATGGATGTACCGCTAATTTCAGAATAGGCGTACCGTTCGAGCAGAATTTGCATCCATGTACAGATCCGAGGAACACCTGTGCCCTTGATTTTTAATGTTTTTCTATTCATAATCTCTCTCCCTTCATCCCATTAATTTATCCGAAAGTATCCTTTAAAATTTTTCAGGAATTAATTCCTGATCAACTTTTTCTTAATTATATAGTGGTGCCTCATACCTGCCAATTACACAAATTGCAGAAAAAAGGACCTAGTACATAGTACTACGTCCTATAATATAATTATTTTACCACAATATATTTTCTATTTCTTATATTCTAACGAGGTCCTTATTGTTTTCAAAAAATTCTCATTAAGAGCATTCATACATATCTTTCTTTCTGTTTTCTCTCCTTCTCTTTTTGCTAACTTATAAGTAAATTTCTGGCTTTCAAGATTCTTCATCAATTTAATATCTGCACACTTACCATCTGATGTCATCCAGATACACTCCGGATTTATATGATGCTTTTCAAGTGCAGCCTGCAGATTAAATACCACACTCTTTCTTAATTTTGCACTATAACCCAACACTTTTGAATAAAATGCACTGTATATCTCCATAATGCTCTGATTCTGATTCACATAATATTTCATATGATCCACATAATCACGCCAGTAGATGATTTCACGTTCATAAGACTCATTCTCGAATAAACGAATTACTTTCGATAAAGATGTTCTATGATTATAATCATTTTCAAATCTTCCATATTTACCAGGAAACGCGCCTCCTGCCATCTTCCAACGACCATCTTCGCTTATATACAGCAACTTGCTTCCAAAGTTAAAAGCACTGACTATCTGATACAATACAAGTCCGCCGCCAATATCAAATTTGGAATCAGAAGACTCCAGCTTGTCCAGTGTTTCTCCTTTCCATCCCAAATGATTTTCTGATTTATTCTCAGCACATAATGCCATATAGTAGAATCCAAGAAGAAGATACATTTGATCTCTCTCTCTCAAATATGAAAAAGAAATCATTTTTCCAAGTAAATCATTAACAAGAGAAAACACGTCTGTTATTTCATTTAATGTTAATCTTTTTTTCTTCCAGTTAAATTCTATTACCTTTTTCTGTTCTTTTTCATTTCTGCATAAACCCCGTGATAAAATCAAAGCGACCGAGTTTTTTTCCTGATAATACATTTTGATCTCATCTTCTGTTATCTTTTCATACTCTGGAATTTTTACATTACTTCCGGCATACATTCGTGTAAGCTCAATATTTCGTAAAACCTTAGGATTTTCTGTGTCTGCATACAGGTCAACCACTGTACCTGAGTCCAGAATATTCTGGCAGAAATATTTCAGACTCTCAAAAGCACTTTTTCCTTCTCTTTTTCTGAAATCTATATACTGGTATAAAAACTCCGCATATTCTTCTTCGTTTTCATAATAATCTGTATACTCATTAGATACTCTTCCAGATACTTCCCTTACAAATTCCAGTACTTCCAAAATCTCTTTTGCAGTTTTCACTTTCTGCTGAACTTCTTTCTGCTGATCGGCATACACTCTTTGTTCTGCAAATACTATTCTACGCAAAATATCTTCCCTGTACTGAATATAACTTTTAAGATCTCCAACCAGATGATTTAACTGCACAGGATGAAGAAAATGTGCCAGCGTAAACCATTCATAATTCTTTTCCTTAACTCCGCTTTCCAGTTCCAATGTGTCCAGATATTCTGGTTCACCCTGTTGTTTTGAATATATCGGATGAAACAGAAATCTATATGTTTCTTTTATATAATTTCCAAAAGCCTTTCGAATGCATAGGGAAATCAGCATCTTAAAGTGTTTATAAATTTCTGTTTCCTGTTTTGTTGTATTCTGCTGATTATATTCCATCATAATATACTGGCATACAGTTCCAAAAGAAATCTCCTTCTTATTATATTTTTTTTCAAGAGATTTTACATATCTATGAAAGTTTTCCGCAGCACGCTCTGTATGCTTATCTTCTTTTTTACTCTGTTCCTTATTTTGATCGACTGCCTTAAAAAAATAAGCAGCCGCCTTATCTTTCACAATAAAATCCCGATAATATATTTCTTTCATCAGAAAATATAACGTTCCTTCAAAATCACCCTTGCTCTTCTCTTGTGTATTATCAGGAAAAAGAATGCCCAATTCCTCCATATATCCCGGAAGATCTTTACGCTTCAATACAGTACGAAATGCCGGAATCTGTGCCTCTGTAATATTTTTTTGTGAATAAAGCTCCTGAACAAGTTCCTGAATCTCTTCGGCTCTATAAAACAGCCCGACATTATTCGCATAATATCTCTGTTTTGTCAGCTTTTGATATGCCATCTCATCGTTCTTCCATAAGATAGATGCATATTTATGCGGATTATCTTTTTTGGCACCATCCAGATAGTGAAAGTTTTCATTTCTGATTGATTTAAGATGCGAAATCATTTCCTGAACTATTTCCTGTTGATCAAAGTATTCCTTCTGTGCAACCGAACTCTCACCACCATAAAATCGAAGTATCAATTTTATGGTATTTTCTTTAAGAAGAGAACCTAAAACATTCTCAGATAAAAACAATATATCTTCTTTATTGGTTTCCTGACATTCCTCCATCTTTGTTTCATCAATTACAGATTTCGAGAAAGCAAACGCAGCAGCAACGACCGACTGTACAATATCCCTCTGCAAAGTTTCCTCTGCCTTAATGGCCTCATAATCAAAACTGGAAATTCCCTTTTTATATTGCTCCTCAAGTTGCCCATAAATAATCTTATCCTTAGGTTTCGGCATAGCTGTAAGATTTGTAAAATGGAAAACAGCTTTTCCAATATCTATATACTTCCCACATAAATACCGGATTATCTCTTTCCAGCAGTTCAACATCATAGAGGAAGCATAACAGTTTTTTTCTGATAAAGTTCTGCCCGAATCAACATAATTCTTTTCGACAAATTCCTTTATGTAATGAATCCAGTACCTTCTTTCTCTGTCTGATTCATTCTTTGTCATCTGCAGATATTTCCCATAGTTTACATAACGTATTCTTCTTTTTAATGAATGCTGATTTATCTTATATTGAGGTTCTACATCACAAAGTGTTTCTATATCTTCCGCACATTCATTATCATCATCAGAATCCTCATTTTCAAATCCATAATCAAAAAATATCTTTGGCAGATAAGGAATATTCCATAAGTTCTGAACCGTTGTATATTTACTTGTTTCCTTTGAGTTTTCAGGAAGGAAATATTCAAACAAAAGTTTCTTAATATCCAGCAGAACCTGGTCTGACTCATCTGCTGATGCCGCATATCTCAACAATGTATCTGAAAGAGCTTCTTTTTTTATATTTCCCAGACCTGAAAGTTTCAGAATACTGTTATCATTCAAGTCTGGTTGTACCTTTACATCCATGTTACGAACAGATTTTACAATATTAACTCTATAATAATCTCTGTTTACAGCATCAATAAAATCACAGAAAGCTTTCTCCTCTTCCTGATATAGATGTTTTACTGTATCTGTAAAAGTTACCTGATTCATCTGTGCCAGCCCCTGAAGAAGAACTATTGCAATGTCTCTGTTTCTGCCTCTCTTTAAAGTTTTTCTCATCCGGATCAGTACTGTCTGTAAACGTTCTTCGGTTGCATAAGGATTTCTGATTTTAAACAGAAGATACGTTTTTCCCTCTCTTCCGAAACTTCTCTCTGTAACAGACTGTACATGCGATAACCATTGTATCTCTTTTTGGATAGATTTTTTGATTTTTTCTTTATCATCCTGTTCATAACTTTTCCGGTCACAATTTTTAACCATCTGTGATATTACAAGTGTAAATACTTTTTCAAGAAAAGATGTATCATAATCCACAAAAGGATTTCCTTCACATTTTCCAGATATTTCTATAAACTTTTTTAATGTATCCGGACTTTCTTTTTTTACCTTTTCCAGTTTGGATGCGAATTTTTTACCATCACAAATACAACATAATATTTTGACAGCGGCATTACGGAAATCTTTTTCCTGCCAAATCTGCACCATATATTCTTTTACAAAATTATCCATCACAACATACATATTTTTCCCCGATGAAGTGTAAGAAAATCTTGATATCTGGGATGTCCTTTTCTTTTGTTTTGCATCTGTCCATTCATATCCACTATACCCACACGCTTTTTTATAAAATTCTTCCGTATTTCGGCATTTTGCTGCTATTTTGGATATTTCTGCAAAATGCTTATTAAGCTCCACTGGAATCACCGATTTAAAAAACACTTGATATAGCTTATTTGCCTGATCAATACGTTTCGAAACCTGCTGCTCCATAGTAGTTACAGATGTCTTTTTTACGTCTTCTGGATTCGTGTATAATATAATCCTTCCACTATCTTTCTTTTCTCTGCTGACTGCAATTCTTGCTTTCTCAACTTTTGTTAATTTCATACCGCATCTCCTCCACTTAAGGAAATCCCTTTGTATTTCCGGCTATCTGTTAATTCCTTATCTTTTATCTGGTTTCGCACATCATACAATTTTAGTATTGTCTTAATTTACTGTATTCTGTCAGCATATCAATATCTGCTGCATCATCTTCCAGTATTTTTTTCATTCTATCTGCCATCTCAATTATACTTTCTGGAAATCCTTCCAGTTTCATACTAAGATTTTCACAATGTTTCTTCATTTCGTCCTTCTGCTTCTGAATGTCCCGATCTCCGGTCTGAATCATCCAGGCCAAAGCTTCAGCCTGAATACAAAGCTTTAATATCTGAAATAATGGTTCTGTTGTTTCATCTGTCATACATGCTTTCTGAAAAAGTGATTTTATCTTCTGTCGCTCCTTTCCACACTTCGCCATAGTCTCCGCAGTATTTGCTATGATAAGAAAAGATGGAAATTCCAGTGGTTTCAGATTTTTCACCGTTTTATCAAAACGCTCAAGAAGTACTTTTATCTCCTGTCTACACATTTCATCTTCTGAAATCTGTCTCATAAGATATGATAAATGATACAATGCAAAAATGTCTTTTGTCTCAAAAAATTCTGGTAATGCAGAAAATCCAAATCCTTTTTTCAAATATTCCCAGGCTTCTTTATAATGTCCGGCTGTCGCTTCAATATCGGCACGATATTGATACTGACGTCTTTTGTCAAACTCATCCGAAAAATTGCTGATTGCAAGATTGCTGATTTCTGCTGCTTCCTCATAAACGATTTTTTTCTGTTTCATCATATAATGACAGCATTGCACCTGTGTTCCTAATAATTTTCCAAGCTGAACATATGAAAAAGTATCTTCTGCTTCTGACTGATATGGAAAAGATGCAACAGCAAGCTCCAGTCCTTCAAATGCCTCCCTGACCTGACCGATCAGTTCAAATGCTGATTCTACATCAAAATTATCAATCAGATAGACTGCATATCGATTATAGAACATAAAAATATAATCCAGATATTCACCTCTGTGTATAAGCGAGCCGACCATTCCTTTACACTTCTCAAACAAATTTTTCATATGGGATAATTCTCCCCTGTGATTATAAACAGCCAACTCATACAGATACAGTGAAAAAATATTCGGTGCCGTATTAATTCCTCCATAACTTTGAATATCTGAAAATAATTGAATAGAATGCTCCAGAATTTCCAGAGTATCATCTGTCAGTCTTCGTTCAACACCTACCATATTATTGATATAGTTATCAAAACTCTTTAAATAATTTTCCTGTACAGGAGAGGGTAGTCTGACAAATGCCTGTAATAAAGACTCCCTGTTCTCAGGCTGCCGTATCAATCCGGCACAAACTTCATATAGAGCTGTGCTGTAGTCCTGCACGCTCAGATAAGACATCATTCTCTCACGTTCACTATTTCCGTACAGATTAAAAATATTATTACCGTGATATTTTTTCAGAAGATGCTGCTGATATGTATCCCCACTTTCATACTCATTTCTGTAAATTCTTGCAGTATTTGTATAATAAAAATTGCAGATATAGTCAGACAAAATCAAAGGCATGGTTCTTTTATCATCCATATATTCAAAGGAAACAGATGACCTGTTTGAAAGAATGTTGTTATTTTTCAGAGAAAGAAGTACTATTCTTTCTCTGATACGATCCGTACACTCATTTTTGTCAATATATCCAGACAACGGATCATCTGTCACAACAGATGTCGTATCTTTTCTAAATCCGGCAATAACATGTATCTGGATTCTGTCATGTGGATTTTCCAGAACCAGACGGCTTAATAACTGTACTATTCCATCTGCCATGATATTTACATAAGTAACAGTGGAATTAATAATTCTTGCTTTATTATAATTCTGAAAAATAACAAATTCCCCCATCTGCTCTGCCTGGTTCAGAATTTCACATACAACATCTTTTTTCTGTTCTTCCAGTTCCGTCGAATGTCTGATTTTTTTTAATACAGCTTCTTCTGACAGATTTTTATCATCCGGAAATATCTTTTTCCAGCTTTTTAACCAAACGCTTCTGATTGCTGTATCGGATACAGGTGAATCTTTTACAAGAAGTCCTCCGACCAGGCATTCATTTTTCCATGCTTCAAGAAGATCTTTGTCAAAGTCTCCACTTTCATCTAAATATAAATAAAATTGTTTTGTCATACTCACTTCTCCCTCCTCTTACCCTGCTGCCAATCCACTCATATGCTCCGCAACAGTCTGTTGTTTTATTTCAGCAATATTCAAATTCCAGCAGTCCTTCGAAGGATCCTGTCTGTTGTATTTTTTCTGCCAGATACGTCCAGCCTTCCTTTTGGGCGTGAAAAAGCAATGTTTCCAAAAGATCCTCATTTTTATTCTGGTTTTCGGAAATCCTGTTCCATATGCTCTGCGTCTCATAATTCATACACATAAGAATATTTAAAGGTATATCCGTTCTTATCTCTGCTTCCTCACATGAAAGCAAGGATCTTCGAAAAGCTTCTGAAACAAATTTATTTTTTACATTTCCATTTTGTTTATATTCGAGTAATGCCAGATAACGATAAATTAAAAGTATTGGAAATGCATCATACTTTTCATATTTTTCTTCATAAAAATCATCTATAATGGTCTTTCTCAGCAAACCTTTAAAATTTTCAGAATAAAAGTACAATAAGCCTTTCAAAAAAATCCACATCGGATATGGGTTCGGTCTTTGTTCATGAAGTAATTCTTTTCTTGCCGCCTGATATCTTTTTTGCAGATCCTTTTCCCCTTCAAAAAAGAGCAAAGAATATTGCTCATATAAAGCCCTTCCATTTCCGCTCCCATCTTCAATCTGTATCGCATAATGCATAATATGGGACCATGTAATCGCGATGTTTCCGGTCTGCCAGTCAAATTCTTTTATCGCTTTTTCAAAATAATACATAGGATCTTCTTTATGAAGCAAGACCATATAACACCCCATTGCACTATATGCTCTGGCAAGATCATAAACCGCTGCCGCTTCTCTGGAATCCATCTGGTAAATATCTGCCATTTTTTGATAGGTGTCTTTTAATAATTCAAGGGCAGCAATGTTGCCTTTGATACATTGATATGCATTTAGAAACTCATAATGATCAGCAAAAATTACCGCAATCCGATTTGTAATCTGCGTATACTCCATAACAGATATCAGATTTTTATATTTATCAAGTTCTTTATATAGCATAATCCCCCTGCCGGCATTTCCCAGATGATTGGAAAGACTGATTCCATCTGAAATCAGTCTGCACACATCTTTTCCACTGATCTTTTCAGCATATGCTTCTTTTATTTTCCATAAACCTTCAAAAATATAATCACATCTTCTCAGATCAATTCCATTCTGCATTAATGTCTCAGAAAGTCTGCTCACTGCCAGATGAAAAGCAGTACTGGTAAAAGTCTCTTTGTCTACTACTATTTCCTGCTGTGGAATCCAGTTTACATAAGCAGTGGAAAGTAGCTGATAAAGGTCACAGTTTTTATACGCTTCCAGACATACTTCTATCTGCCCAACTGCCTTTTTCACAGAAGCTACATCCCAATAGCGATATCTGTAATTATATTCCAGTCCGCATTTAAAAAACTGTCTTAACTGGTATGTCAATATAGAAAATCCCGGTACTTCTATTTTATCAATATTCTCTGCTGAACAAAAGTTTTCTCCTGTCACCATCCGATACATAATAGCCGCAACTGAAAATAAATCTGTACTGTATTCCAGCATATCTTTTTCCAATTCGAATATTTCAGGGGCCGAGAATCCTTCTGTATAATTCACAGTCTCTCCATTTTTTAAAAAATTACGGTTCCATTGAAAACCTACCGGCTGTGAATTCTCAAAATCAATAAACTTTACGGTTCCAAATTCCATTGTATCCTCGTCAACATTTTCTACAAAAACATTACACGGTTGAATGTCCAGATGCAGAAATCCCTTGTCTCCCATACAATGGTGTACATATTGCAGGGAAGAAAGAATTTTATTAAGCAACGTCAGCAAATATTCTAATGGTATCTGTCCTTTTCCATACTTTTTTTCCATATCATAAATCAGCTCATTTAAAAACTTTCCGTTCTTTTTAAACTGCATAACTGCATAGCTGCTATCTTTTTCCCCACATACCATTAAAATTGGTATAATCACACTCTGTGGTGATAAATTCTCGATCAGATGTGTGATTTTCATTTCTTTCAGCAGAGAATTTTCAGCATAATCGTGATTGTTTCGGAGTACCTTTACCGCATAAAACAGACCATTTTCAGCATCCGTATTCTCATCATTCAGATCAATGACTGCCTGATACATTTCAGATTTATCTGTACTCCAAAAAGGAACAGAAGCACACTTGAGTTCTTTATTAAGCCTTACTCTTTTCATCTTCCAGCCTCTTTTCATATCTATGATACCACATTCTTTCCACATACAATTCTACAGGCTTATTATAGCTAACCGGATAAATCAGATCATTTTTAACTCTTTTCAGATTCTTTATATTTAAAGCTTCAATTTCAGAAGATACAAATTGTATTTCTCTGTTTACTGTCAGCATTAACTGTAAAAAAGGAAAATCGTCCTTCATTTTATTTCTGAATTCAACTGTGTTCCTGTCCGGATATTTTTCTTTTACAGTTTTTTCCCACCTTAACAACAATGCATCTCTGTATTTCATTGCATAAATGATAAAAGCATTTTTTCTATCCATATGAGCCTCATCCAATTTCTCCTGTTTCAGATAATCTTTTGTCCAGTAATTTGCTAATCTCATATATATCCCTATATATTCTTCCATTCCACATGCGACACAAAACTGTATCAGACTTTCTTTACTTTTTACTGCAAACTCATATGCTGCTTCATGCTTTCCTGCCAGATTTTTATACCTTTTCTTATCTGCCTTTAAAAGATTCCTTCCATATATCAGTTCTTTTGTTTTAGAAAAAGCATTTTTACCAAAATCCAGACAAACTTTTTCAACATCTGACTTTAACCAGCCGATTTTCCAGATTACACTTAACAGGTAGACCACTTCCTGTTCCTTCAGCTCTTTTTTGTCACAAATTTTCTGATAATAATGTCTCAGATTTTCATGAAAAAAATGTATATTTTCTTTCTTTTCATATCTGATCAGCTGTGATGCACGTACATCTGCTCTGAACTCAATATCTGGCATATATAGATTTTTCTGAAATCTTTTATCGCTTATAAATTCCTGTGTTTTAGCTGTATACCCGTAACGAATGATTCCAAAATCAAAATTCTTTATAAAATCATGAAAAGACTCCTCTTCCTTACAATTTCTGAAATGTGTTTCATACCATCTGGTCAGGAAAAAAGGGATATCCTCTTCTTCTAAATGCAACTTCTCATTTTGAAGTGTCGCTTTCCCTTCCAGCTTTACTTTTCTTTCTTCAAATCCTTCGGTGAATGCCTGTTTTAAAAACATCTCATCCTCATTTGTCCACGAGTTAACTTTTTCCTTCACTTCAAAAATAATCTCTTGTTTTCTTTTCATTTTTATTTCATGATCTTCAGTATCACTACTTTTCTCATTATGATAAAAGTCAAGATAAAACATACAGATTGCATCCATTGCATTCATAATATAAAGCAATTCTTTCCCCGCTGCCTCCAGTAATTGGTTTGTCTCCTCACAGGACAGTCCTATATACAGCCCCATCTGAACAATTTCATACTTTTCCGGCATACGGTTTTCAGCACTGTTTATCCAGGAATATAATGTTTTCGTACTGCAGATAGATTTTTTATCTGCGAATATATCCGCAATATCTTTTTTAATCCAATATGTATTTTTTATAATTTTCCAAGCCGCATATTCCTTCTTTTTAATATGATACATACTTAACATATCTTCTAACACAAATTCAAAAAAAGAATATTGATCATACGCTTTATGCAGATAAAATCTGACAAATGCCGCATGATTTCCCATTTGAATCGCCCAGTCAACACATGCTTGCAGAGTCTTCCATTTATTGTCTTCTATCTCCCGATATGTTTTTTTATTGTAACTTAATCTTCGCTCATACTCTCCTTGAAACTCCTTTTCAGCTTTATAGCTATATATTTCATTCCAGTCATACTGCTCATCTGTATCAGGCAATTTCATTTCCAGATTCCTCTGCAATTTAATACGCCCCTTTCCCTTTGGTAAGTATCTTTGTTTGTTCTTAACTGAAGCATTTGCCTAACTTTTCAATTATTACTGTATTTTTACATGATTTTTTCTTAATGTTTCGTTTATTTTTCCATTGTTTCTTTCATATTGTTTTTATTTTACAATAGGCACAAATATTCAGTCAATCATTTTCTATTTCTTTCAGAGGATATTCGTATATTATCATTGCACTGAAAACAAATCTGTCATTCCGAAGCTGGAAGAAATTATTTCTTCTAATACTATAATAACTCTTTTCTCTATATTATCGAGAACACAATTTGCAGAAAAAAAGCCGGCACATTTTGTGCTGGCTTTTCATTTGGGAAAACATGTTTCTTCTAATTTATATTTCATTATTGTCTTAAATTTCTTTCATTGCTACTGACAGCTCTGAAAAACAAGTCTTGTTCTATGTTGGGTTCTTTTCATTTCTACAATATGATGAGGAAGATTTAATAAGTGTTGGCTTATTGTTATTACCCACTATGTTGGGTTCTTTTCATTTCTACGAGTCTCCTTCTAAGGATGAGTTTATGGAATGGTACCATGTTATTACCCACTATGTTGGGTTCTTTTCATTTCTACAAAATATAATAGAATGTAAGGAAAATCTGTTAAAAGTTATTACCCACTATGTTGGGTTCTTTTCATTTCTACGTTACTCTTGAACAGCTTCACGAGAAAGTTTGTAAATGTTATTACCCACTATGTTGGGTTCTTTTCATTTCTACGAAAACAAAACCTTATCTGAATATGGAATTGAAACGTTATTACCCACTATGTTGGGTTCTTTTCATTTCTACATTAACAAAATCAAATTTAAAGAAAGCTGGAAAATGTTATTACCCACTATGTTGGGTTCTTTTCATTTCTACTAACCTTACAGCAACTATAGACACTACGACAATGTTATTACCCACTATGTTGGGTTCTTTTCATTTCTACAGGTGTTGAAAAACAAGATCTGTATCATCTATCGTTATTACCCACTATGTTGGGTTCTTTTCATTTCTACGGTACCCCTTCAGAAGCCCAGTAAAATCAAGGCTTTCCAAGGGCATTTTTGTAAGTATTTATCTGAATATTCTGAAAAAAGAGTTTTTCAACCACTTTTTTGTGCTTGTCAAAATTTTAGGGTAAAGTCCGGACAATACATGGAGCAGCGCTTGGGGCGGCATTTCCAGCATAAGGAATTACAAGTCTGATTCCCACAGATATGCTGTTTTTCACAGTTCTGATAATGCTCACATTCCGAGCGTTTCCGCTGGGTTTCATTTTGAAAATGAGGAACCCGGAAAAGATGCCGTCGGATCTCCTTGGATATGGTGGAAGAATCCTTGTTGATCCTGTGGGCAATCTGAGTAAAATTTTCCCCACAGCTGATTCCATGTTCAATGGCAGCACGATCAGCGAGGGTAAGGTGTTTTTTGTTTCCAGTAGCTTTCGTAGACATAAATGAATCCTCCTATGTAATAAAAATATTCCATTTCCGGTAGTTGGAGGATATGACCAGGGGGAGCCCTGGTATTTCTTATAGGATAAACGATTGCAAGACTAACTTCCACCCCTATTTCGCAGTGTAGAACAATATAGGCTAAGGGTGGAAGTTAGTTTTTCATTTTAGGGTCAAAATTTTACACCAGATTCCTCTTATCCGTCAATCTATTTTTAGTTTTTTATCATTCTCTGCACTAGTCAACATATTTTGGACACAAAATTATAAAAATTATTCAGTTACAGCG
>OGUP01001301.1_pt1 | contig 14372 bp, 10 predicted proteins | sample 1553661 | NCBI WGS metagenome assembly OGUP01 (sample SAMEA2580026, study PRJEB22360) | human gut metagenome | biome: human gut; feature: human-associated habitat; material: faeces | place: Denmark | collected 2008/2010
TAGATACGAGCGCGCTCGAACATGAGATCGAGCTCGTTACCGAGATGATCGCGAACCTCGATAACTATGTACCGAGCAGCGTAGAAGGACTGCAGGAGAAGCTGGATGCAGCGAAGACAGCCCTGAGCAACGCAACGACACAGGAAGAGATCGACGAAGCGGCCAAGACGCTGCGTGAAGCACGCCTGAATGCGAGAACAAAAGCGGACACCAGCGCATTGGAAGAGCTGATCGCATATGTGAACAGCCTTGACCTGAGCGCATACACGAAGGAAAGCGCACAGGCTGTCATCCAGGAGGCCGCACGTGCAGAGATCATGACCAATGATCCTGAAATCACACAGGCAGAAGTGGACGACATGGTGAAGACCCTGCAGGCATCTGTAGACAACCTGGTTGAAGTCAAGAACAGCACAAGTGCTGAGGATACGACGAACACTGCAGCAGCTGCACAGACCGGACTGTTTGCCGGTGTGCTGGCCGCAGCTGCAGGCGCACTGCTCGCAGTAAGACGCAGAAAGAACCAGGAGTGATCCATTCAGATCATCTCCCGTGAGCGAACTGCATGGGACATGGCCCGGAAGGCATTGCCTTCCGGGTCTTTGTCATGCTGTGAACCCTCGGCTTGACACAGCATAACCAATGCGGACTTCTGTCTGTCAGCTTACAGCCTTACAATGAGGGCAGGAGGATTGAGAGACATGAATGTTTTGCTGGTGAATGGCAGTCCCCATGAACAGGGATGCACAGATACGGCGCTGCAGGAGGCAGGCCGCATGCTTGAACAGGCAGGGATCCGCACGACGCGCTTCTGGATGCACTCCGATGCCGTTTCGAGATCGATATGGATTTTTCCGTCCGCCTGACGTTCCGTCGAGAGGACGCCCAGCTCGATTGCATTTAAGGCCGCTCTCGCGTCACCGCCTGCGATGTCGGCGAGGAACTCTTTTGCATCCGCATCGAGCACAACGTTGTACGTCCCGAGCCCCTTTACCGGGTCCGTCACCGCGCGCTCCAGCAGTTTTTCGATGTCCTCTTTTTCGAGCGGCTTTAATTCAAAGATAATGGAACGCGAAATCAGCGCCCCGTTGACCTCGAAATACGGGTTTTCCGTCGTCGCGCCAATCAGAACGAGTGTGCCGTCCTCCACAAACGGAAGCAGATAATCCTGTTGCCCCTTGTTGAAGCGGTGGATCTCGTCGACAAAAAGAATCGTCTTTTTGCCGTACATGCCGATCCGCTGCTGCGCTTCTTTTACGACTTCTTCCATATCCTTTTTGCCGGCTGTCGTGGCATTCAGCTGGGTAAACTCTGCGCTTGTCGTGTTGGCGATGACGCGGGCAAGCGTCGTTTTTCCCGTTCCCGGAGGGCCGTAGAAAATGACGGAGCCGAGTTTATCCGCCTTGATCGCACGGTACAACAGCTTTCCAGGGCCGATGATGTGCTCCTGTCCAACCACCTCGTCCAGCGTTGTCGGGCGCATGCGCGATGCGAGGGGGGACTCTTTTTCCATTGTGGTTTCTTTCATATAATCAAACAAATCCATGTATTTTTCACCCCATTTTTCTTCCTGCCATTTATCTTATCACATTTTGGCGGGTATCCTCAACCCCTTAATCTCGGATTCTCCGCAACTATGTTCGATGGAATCCGCGGAAGCTATTCTTCAATCAGCTCACGCACCGTCACAAACGTGTATCCCTCTTCTTTTAATTCTTTTACGATCCGCCGCAGCGCTTCCACCGTCGCGCGGTAGCCGTCATGCATGAGAATAATGCTGCCATCCTTCACATTCGGAAGCACCTCGCTGCAGATCGACGCGGTGTTCTGGCTCTCCCAGTCGCGGGAATCCACATCCCAGAGTACCGGGATCATCGTCACTGCAAGGTCCAGCCCCTCTCTCCATTCCCCGAACGGCGGACGGATATAGACGGGATATTCCCCTGTGATCTCGTAGATTGCATTGCTTGTTTTCACGACCTCCTCCCTCGCTTCCTCTTCTGATACTTTCGTAAGCTGAACATGATGAAACGTATGATTTCCGATCAGATGGCCTTCCGCATGCATCCGGCGGACGATTTCTTCGTTTCCGGCAAGACACTGCCCCTGCAGAAAAAACGTTGCCGGAATTTCATTTTCTTTTAAAATTTCAAGCACCTCCGGCGTATAGCACGCATTCGGCCCGTCATCAAATGTCAGCGCCGCACGGCGGGGCACACTTTTTTCTGCTTCCGCCGCTGTCTCTTTCGCGCCTTCTCTTTCACACCGTGCCAGCTCTGCAAACAGAATAGCCGCCATTATCACAGCCAGAAGCGGCAGAGGAACGTGCCGCACTTTTCGGAATCTCCGCATGGTCTGCCCTTCGCACTTTCTTCTGCATTCTCTGTATTATATGAAAAACAGGAGAAAAGATGCCGCACCCGGCGGTTCTTTTCTCCTGTTTTTGTTCTTTATGTATCCTGCACCTGAAGAATATACGTACCGGACGCAGTATCCTGGTAAACGATATCTCCGATGGACTGCAGCAGCGATTCGTTCAGCGCATCGCCGTATTTCTCCTTTTCTTTGCTTCCCACAAAAATGTAGGTCACATGATACTGCTCCAGCAGGCGCAGCACTTCATTCGTATCGGTCGAGGTGTACATCTGTTTCACATCCTCGGCGCGGACATTTAAGTCTGCGGGATCCCCTCTCCAGAGCCATTCATGGACATACCATCCAAGCACGGTCGGAAGACCGGTCATTGCGGAAACGCGCTCGTAATCGCTGTAGCTGTCGCCGTTCGCCTCAAGCACAACCGGCTGTCCTTTTATTGTTTCATCCAGCCAGCGGATGGCACCTGCGTCCTCGGAAAAGACATTTTCCAGATACGCTGTCGCATCGAGTCCGCGGTACTCGGACAGATCGAAAACATTTCCGAACCAGGAGTACACGCTCGTTCCAAAATAGCCGAAGGTCCATAAAAGCAGTACCAGCCCGATTCCGCCGAACACCTGCAGAATCCGCTCTTTTTTCCAGAGCAGGAACCGCGTGATGATGTAGCTCATGCAGATACCGAACAGGACAAATGCCTGATACGTCAGCTTGAACATCGTGTTGGAGCGCGCATACGATTCTTCGTAGATATCGCGCACATAGACGAGCTCCGGAATGATGATAAGGCCGATGGCACAGAGGCCTAAAATACCGATCACCATATCGCTCACCGCAATCTCTCTCCAGAAATTACAGAAGGCAGAAACTTTTTTTGGCTTTTCTGCCGTTTCTTTTTCGCCCGGCTCCGGTTTTTTCTCTCCCAGAATCAGGGCAACGGCCTGCTCTTCCACCTCTTCCTGCGTCTTTCCATCGGCAAGTACAATCTGTCCCTGCCTCTCCATGCCCGGAAGATGACAGTTTTTCCGCCATGCTAGCAGAACGGCTGCGATAAACAGCACAACGAGCACCGTCGGAAGGCCCCAGAGAATCGCCAGCTGATACAGCATCGAATGGTGCTTGGCAATGCCGACACCGGAAACCATCGTCTCAAACTTCATTGTAAACGGAAGGGCGACAATCGTTCCAATTGCAAAAACTTCTGCAGCCTGCAGGAGAACCGTTCCGATCGTCTCTTTCGCCCGCGCATGATACCGGTACAGCGCACCGTACAGCGCAAAGCCTGCAATCACGACGAAATAGATAACAAAATCCCAGTAGTTGGACCAGTGGAACACACCGATCAGAAAGCCCGCCGCGATGATCTGCGGCTGAAGCAGAACGTCTTTTAACGACCATTTCCACTCTTTTTCCGGATCACGGCAGGTATTTTTCACGTAGGAATATAAAAGGCCCAGCACCAGCAGGACGAACATGACATTCACCACATGGGCATGCAGGTCGCCGAGCACAAAGGAATACGATGGAAACTCATGAATCGTGCGGTCATTTTCCACAAGCGGGTCATACCCGATATAGCGGGTCGAACTCGGGAACCAGTAAGCCGATTCGTTCAGTCCCAGCCACTGGCGGATGCAACCGTAAATCACATAGTGCATATTTCCGGCAAGGGAAACGGCGCCTCCCGAAAGAAGACCGCCAAGCACCGGTGCAATCTGGCTTTTATTGCCGCCCTCTTTCCGGATGCGGTGGCACGCACGCGACTCTGCCAGATGGTAGGTGATCGAAAACGGCAGAACAAACGCGAACGATGCCACCATCGTACGCATCAGATGGTACGTCTGCTTTACATCCGTGAAGGTAATCTTCGTCAGAAATACGGCATAGAACTGGCCGCCGTAATAGTAGTTAATACCGCTTCCGCTGTACCAGAGATCCTCTGCCGGAACGGCGGTGCTGCGCATCATGGCCTTCATAAAACCATAATCCATGAATTTTTCGGTTCCGTGTGCCTCCGGGTGAAAGCCCGCAAGGTAGGTCCAGAGAAGGAAAAAGGCGAAAAACAACACTTCTTCCATCATCAGGAAGTCGATTTCCGGCGCATGGACGCGTACCTTAAAACATCCGAAAATCCAAGAAGCCAGGATCAGTACACCGACTGTGATCAGGCAGACCGGTGCGGTAAACGGAACCAGTCCGAAGCTTCCAAGAGCAAATACAGCAAAACCGGAAACAACGATGCCAAGCACTTTAGAAAACATCCATCCCCGGTCATGAAACCGCGGAAACAGCGCTGCGGCAGCCGGATAAAATCCAATACCGAGCACCAGGGTCATAAGCCACCACTTCAGGAACGAAACGTTGTCCGTTCCAAGAAGCGGCGTTGTGGCCAGCACAAGCAACACCAGCAGAATGCCGGAAACTGTCGTCTTTTTGCTCATCTTTAATTATCTTCCTCTGTCATTGTGTAGACATGACGTTTTCTTGCCATCTCATCGCTTGCAAGATACTCGTCGTAGGTGGTCATCTTATCGATCAGCGCGCCGTTCGGAAGGATCTCCATGATACGGTTTGCTGTGGTCTGTACAAACTGATGGTCGTGGCAGGTGAACAGCAGCACGCCCGGGAATTTGATCAGACCGTTGTTCAGTGCAGTGATGGACTCCATATCCAGATGGTTGGTCGGCTCGTCAAGAACGAGAACGTTTGCACCGGAAATCATCATCTTGGAGAGCAGGCAGCGCACTTTCTCTCCTCCGGAAAGGACTCTGACACGTTTCACGCCGTCCTCACCGGCAAAAAGCATTCTTCCGAGGAATCCGCGGACATACGTTACGTCCTTGATCTCGGAATACTGGGTCAGCCAGTCTGCGATAGTCAGGTCGCAGTCGAATTCTGCGGTGTTGTCCTTCGGGAAGTAAGCCTGTGTGGTGGTTACGCCCCATTTGTAGTAACCGGAATCCGGCTCTTCTTCTCCGGTCAGAATCTTGAACAGCATGGTGATCGCCTGCTCGTTGCTTCCGACGAAAGCAACTTTATCTTCTCTTCCGAGGGTAAAGCTTAAGTTATCCAGGATTTTCACGCCGTCTACGGTTTTGGTCAGTCCCTCTACCTGCAGAACGTCGTTTCCGATCTCACGGTTCGGACGGAAATCGATGTAAGGATATTTCCGGCTGGACGGTTTGATATCGTCGAGCTGGATTTTCTCCAGGGCTTTCTTACGGGAAGTAGCCTGTTTACTCTTCGATGCGTTGGCGCTGAATCTAGAGATGAAATCCTGTAACTCTTTGATCTTCTCCTCTTTCTTCTTGTTCGCCTCTTTCATCTGTTTTACCAGCAGCTGGCTGGACTCAAACCAGAAGTCGTAGTTTCCGGCATAGAGCTGGATTTTTCCGTAATCTATATCTGCGATCTGGGTGCAGACTTTATTCAGGAAGTAACGGTCGTGGGATACGACGATAACGGTATTCTCGAAGTTGATCAGGAACTCCTCAAGCCACTCGATCGCATCGAGGTCCAAGTGGTTGGTCGGCTCGTCGAGAAGAAGGATATCCGGATTTCCGAACAGGGCTCTTGCAAGAAGAACTTTGACCTTCTGGCTGCCGGTCAGGTCCGCCATCTGTGCGTAGTGCAGTTCCGGCTCAATGCCAAGGCCGTTTAAGAGCTGCTCTGCATCGGTCTCTGCCTCCCAGCCGTTCATCTCTGCAAACTCACCCTCGAGCTCGCTCGCTTTGATACCGTCCTCATCGGTGAAGTCTTCTTTTGCGTACAGCGCCTCTTTCTCTTTCATGATCTCATAGAGACGGGCATTTCCCATGATAACGGTGTCGAGTACCGGATAGCTGTCGTATTTGAAGTGGTCCTGCTCGAGGAAGGAAAGACGCTGGCCCGGTGTGATGGTTACGTCTCCGTTTGTCGGTTCAAGCTGGCCGGACAGGATTTTCAGAAAGGTTGATTTTCCCGCTCCGTTGGCACCGATCATGCCGTAGCAGTTTCCCTCGGTGAATTTGATATTGACATCTTCAAACAACGCCTTTTTTCCGACACGAAGTGTCACATTATTTGCTGCAATCATACTTTTTAAAACCTCATTTTCTTATTCTTAATTGTAAACGTGAAGTTACCGCCGGGGTTTCCCGGTCATACGGAGTATAGTCTACCATAGGTTTCCGTTTTCTGGCAAGTAGGGAAAGCCCTTATTCTTCGTCTTTTTCACCGGAAATTGTAAAAAAGCTGTCATCCCGGTCTTTTTTGTCGATCAGTTCATTGTACTGCAGGCATTCATACTGCCGTTCGTACTCGAGATCCTCCTCCGGCGCATCGCTGTCGTTCCAGCGGTACCAGGTTCCGTCACTTGCTAAAAAGCCGAGGTGATTGAGCGCCGGCATCTTCTCGCGCAGGTTAAGCAGATACTCGTTGTACGGCGTCAGTTCCAGGCCGGTAAGGCTTAACGCATAGCTTGAGAGATAGTTTGTGCTGATCCAGACATTGCTCTCGGATTTCATGCTGTAGTTGGTCCAGATGAAGAACGGGGTTCCATAGAACTTCTCCTGATCCTCGACCGAAAGATTCTGATAGGCGTCTCCGGCAATCCATGTTTCAAACGCATCCGGCAGTTTCGGGGAATGATCGCCGAACATAATGATCATCGTCGGCTCGTCCACCTGCTGGAAATACCGGATCAGATAGGAAATTGCCTCATCGGAAAGCTTTAACAGGGAGAAATACTGATCGGCCTCATCACTGTCGTAGCCGTTGCAGTTGATATCCGCCTGGAAATAACGGTTCGTGTAGCCGCTGTGGTTCTGCATCGTCACATCAAAGAGGAAGAACGGGCTGCCCGGCTCCTTGTTCTCGTAGGTTTCCACGATCTTCTCATAGTTCGCCTGATCGCTGATCATGCCGCGGTACCGCTTGGCCGTATCGGAGAACTGATCAATCGAGATGAAATCATCAAAATCAAGGAAACGGTATGCCGTGCTCCGCTTCCAGTTTGTCGCCTTGTTCGGATGCATCGCAATTGCCTGATAACCCTGGTCTTTTAACGTCGTGACAAGGGAATACTGGCTGTGCGTAAAGTAGCTGACGTACGGCACCATGCCCGGGAACCGCTTGCAGGAGTTTCCGGTCAGGAACTCATACTCCGTTTTTGCTGTTCCGCCGCCCTTGGTACACGTCAGCGTGTGCCCTTTGATGATATTTTCGGTCAGCGAATCGAGGAACGGCATGTAGCTCTCGCTCGTCTGCGGATCGCCGACGGAACGGTAGTCAAACCACGACTCGTTCATGATCGCGATGATGTTGACGGGTGTCACGCTATCCGCATTATCTTTTCGAAGATCTTCTGTTTTCGTCTCTTTCTCGCTCGTATCGGCAATCGCTGTCACTTCGTCTTTCGAATAGCCGTCCGGCGGTGTCAGGCGCATGTATTTGGCGACCGCGGTAAAACCGACCGTCGTTCCGTACTGGCGGTATGTCTTCGCCGGATTCCAGAGGTCACTGATGACACCGAACTCGGCGTTCCAGTTCAGATTCATGTACGCCAGGTATGTTCCGAGCATCAGCGCAGCAGCAGCCACGCGGAGCAGAATTTTATTCCTCGTTTTCCGTGCAAAACGGTATTCCCGGCTCTGCAGCCAGAGGCGCACAACGAGCATCATCGTGATAAACGAAGTCACGATTTCACCTGTGATCTCGAATTTGTAGCCGCCGACTACGTCCGCCGCCGTCGCAATGCTGTACAGGTCGATGAGCTGGAACGCTTCTCCGCGGAACAGATAAACATAGTAGAATACCAGACTCATGCAGAAATAAAAGATGTTCATGAAAATCATCGCGCGGCGGATGGAGTTCAGAAAGAGGGAAACGAGAATGGAAAGTACGAAAATGACACCGATATTCAACAACGCATAATACCATTTCATCTCCCGGAACTGGCTGTTTGTGACAAATTCCAGTGTGGCAAACAGATAGGCTGCGTTTGCCAGCATCAGAATCGGCTGTTTCCATCCCACATAGCGCGGTTTTGGTTTCTGGTCCGGCTTTGCAGCAAACCGGCAGAAACTGACGACTGTCGTCAGTATGATACACGCCAGCAGGCACGGGAACAGAAAGTGAATACTCCACTCCCGGTCTGCCGCCGTCGTATCCAGCAGCGGGCGCGCCAGAAACAGCAGCACTGCCAGCACGCCGAAATGCAAAACAAGAAACGCGCACCGGGCGCGCTCCTTTTGATTCTCTTTTAATCTCTGATAAAACTTCTGCATCGAAACTTTATGCTCCTTTTATAAACAAGAATTATAATCCTTCCGTAAACGGCTCGTCCGCCGGATAGCCGCCGCCTAATTTTTGCATACAGCGCTGGATGGAATCTTTTGAATTTCCCCAGTCCTTATCCTTGTTGCGGTAATCGAATTTGTCAGTAAACCATGTTACCTCTTCCTGCAGCCGCTGGTAATTTTCTTTCATGATTTTGAACAGAGTCGGGTAAAATTCCGCTTTCTGTTTATCATTCAGCTTTTTCTCCGCCGTTTCTACCAGATCCGCAAAATGCGGCAGACAGAAGCCTTTTCCCTCGCGGAACAGTCTTGCAAACTCCTCGTCTTTTTTGTAGAGATCAAAGAACGTATCAAGATAGCGGTTATAGTTTGCCTTGAAGTGATCGCAGACGTAGCACGAATGCGTCTTCTCATCAATCCACTGGCCGATCGCAGTCTCACGGCCCTGTTTGTCGAGGGATGTCTTCTGCATCCGCTTGAACACCGAGGATTTTCCCGGTGCAAACAGATCCATCTGTGCGGCAAGCTCCTGGTTCAGTTTTTTCAGATGGGTGGACAAAATCAGACCGCTTCCGAGACGGTTTCCGTAATCGTACATCATTTTATAGTGGTGGCGGCAGAATCCCATCGCGTCTGTTTCCGCACGCACATCATCCTCCATATAGGATGCGCCGGAACCGAGCGCAAACGAAATCGCATGCTGCTCTGCTTCCCGCTCCAGATAGCAGAACGGGCACTCATCTTCCGCCTTGAATGCATCCGTCAGCGGAATGGTATGGATCGACTCTTTCATATGCAAAAACCTCCGATTTTATTTGTTGGTGCTTTCTACAGCATACACAAAAACCTCTCATTTGTCAAAAGAACTCTTTTTCCTGTTTTCCTATTATTCTGATGGATAATTTCTATATTTTGCACAATTTACATGTGCATTATAAAAATTTAAAGTTGTTTCTTTTTGGTATTTAATCGTTTAAGATAAATATTATATAAGTCTTTGTATCACTCTGTTCAGAAAGGAGCCATAGCAATGGGAGAACGTCATACGGAGGAGATGCGCCTCCTCGGTCTTACCATCGCTTTTTATCGCAGAGCACGCGGATTAACGCAAAGTGAGCTTGCCGAAGCTGTCAAGATCAGCCGTACACATATGAGCAACATCGAAGCGCCAAACAGTCATACCTCTCTGTCTCTAAACAAGCTGATGGATATTGCGGAAGCACTCGAAATTCCGCTGAAAACATTATTTGATTTCAAACGGTAAGCCCGGAAAGCTTTCCGTTTTTTATAGCAGATTTTTGCAACAACCCCCCGCAGCCGGTGTGCGCCCGGTGCGGGGGGCTTTTTCTCTCTTATTTTCCCGAAAAATCCGGAGTTCCGTCAAGATTATACGGGGTCACCTGGTATACATAGTAGTTCAGCCAGTTCGTGTACAGATTGTTCGCATGTGACCGCCATAAAAGCACTGGTTTTGTATTTGGATCGTCGTTTTTATAATAGTTCTTCGGAATCTCAATCGGGAGTCCTTTGTCTTTATCGCGGTGGTACTCGCCGTCGAGCGTCATACGGTCGTACTCCGGATGACCCATCACAAAAATCTTTCTTCCCTCTTCCGCCATGCCAAGATAGAATCCGGCTTCGTCGGACTCTGCGAGAATCGTGACATCTTTGCAGGCACGGATATCGTCGATCGGTACTTCTGTGTGGCGGGAATGCGGTGCCAAAAACTCGTCATCGAAGCCTCGCACAAGCGGGATCTTGCGGTTGTTGACTTTGTGCCAGAACAGCCCGAATTTCTTCTCCGGAAGCATCCGTTTCTTCAGTCCGTAGAAATGATACAGACTCGCCTGGGCTCCCCAGCAGAGGAACATCGTGGAGGTAACGTGTGTGTTCGTCCAGTCCATGATTTTTGTCAGTTCATCCCAGTAGTCAACTTCTTCAAATTCCATCTGCTCGACCGGTGCACCGGTGATGATCATACCGTCGTAATAATTTTTCCGCACATCCTCAAATTTCACATAGAACGTGTTCAGATGGCTGGTCGATGTATTTTTCGCCTCGTGGCTTGCCACCATCAGAAAGGTGACATCAACCTGCAGGGAGGTGTTGGAAAGGGAGCGCAGAAGCTGCAGCTCGGTATCTTCTTTGAGCGGCATCAGATTCAGGATCATAATCTTCAGCGGACGGATGTCCTGATGAACCGCTCTTGTCTCGTCCATGACGAATATATTTTCGCTTTCGAGTATTTCTTTTACAGGTAAATCTGCCTGAACTTTAACCGGCATATTCTTTTTCCTCGTTTCTATTCTTCTTGATCTGCCGCGCTTTTCTCTGCGCAGACAGGCGGTTTGCTTTTTCCGGCAGGAATTTCTGCCGTCTGTTTCCGATTATAGCAGATTCCCGCGCGGGATGCAAACCGCCTTTGCAGATATTTCGTTATTCTTCTGTCATCTTCAGAAATTCCTCTTCTGAGATCACCGGCACGCCGAGTTCGCGCGCTTTCCGGTTTTTGGAGGAACTGGATGTCGTGTCGTTGTTGATCAGATAGCTCGTCTTTCCCGTTACACTTCCGGTGGCTTTTCCGCCGAGCTCCTCGATTCTTGCCTTTAATGCATTCCGGTTCGGGAAATGTTCCACACTTCCGGTGATGACGAAGGTAAGACCGGCTAATTTCTGTTCTTCCTGGCTTGCCTGCGGCTTCTCAATCGTCAGATACGACAGAAGGCGCTCAAGGCGTTCTTTATTTTCCTCATCCGCAAAGTAATCCACGATGCTTTTTGCAATCACTTCTCCGACACCGTCGATCTGCGCGAAATCCTCCGCCGATGCATTCCGGATCCGGTCGAGATCGAAATCGAAGGCTTTGCAGATCATTCTCGCGTTTGCAAGACCGATATTTAAGATGCCAAGTCCGAAAATCAGACGGGGCAGCGTTGTGTTTTTCGCGCGCTCGATGCTGTCGATCAGATTCTGGTATGATTTTTCACCGAAACCGTCCATCTCCACAATCTCGTCGCGGTAGCGGTCGAGACGGAAAATATCGGCAAACTCACGGATGAAGCCGTGGCCCACGAATTTTTCGAGCGTTGCCTCCGACATGCCGTCGATGTTCATCGCGTCGCGGCTTACAAACAGGGTGAATGCCTTCATGAATTTTGCCGGGCACTCCGGATTCGTACAGTAGAGGGTCTCGACATTGTTCATCATCTGAATCCGGGTGGCACCGCCGCAGGCAGGACACGTTTCCGGAATATCGCGCACGCCGCTTCTCGTCAGATTCTCTGCGATCTGTGGAATGATCATGTTTGCTTTGTAGACAAGGATTTTATCACCCACACCGAGATCCAGCGAACGCATGATACTGATGTTGTGGACGCTTGCGCGGGAAACCGAAGTTCCTTCCAGCTCGACCGGCTCAAAAACCGCAACCGGATTGATGAGACCGGTTCTCGACGGGCTCCACTCAATTTCAAGCAGAGTGGTCTCCTTCTGTTCATCCGCCCATTTGAAGGCGAAAGCGTTCCGCGGGAATTTCGCGGTTGTGCCAAGTGATTCTCCGTAGGCGATATCGTCATACAACGCGACAAGGCCATCGGACGGGAAATCGTTTGTCTCGATTTTCGTGGAGAAATATTGCATCGCCTCGTCGAGGTTATCTTTGGTGACAGCCTTGTATTCCACCACCTCGAAGCCCTGCTCTTTCAGCCACTCCATCTGACGGATTCTGGAATTTTCGAAATCCTGTTCCGGAGCGCTCACAAGCGCAAATGCCATAAAATGAACGTGGCGTTTTGCCGTAATCTCATTGTTCAGCTGGCGCACAGAACCGCTGCAGAGGTTCCTCGGATTCTTGTATTTCGCATCGACATCCTCGATCTCCTCGTTGATCTTCTCAAAATCGGAATAGCGGATGATCGCCTCGCCGCGCAGAACCAGCTCTCCCTGGTACGGGATTTTTAAGGGAATATTTTCAAACACTTTTGCATTGTTCGTGACAACCTCTCCGATCACGCCGTTTCCACGGGTGACGGCCTTTGCGAGGGTACCGCCGCGGTACGTCAGAACGACGGTCAGACCGTCCATCTTCCAGGATAGCAGCGTTTTGTGATCCCCGATGAAGCTGCGGAGCACTTCCACATCTTTCGTTTTATCAAGGGAAAGCATCGGCGACTCGTGCGCTTCTTTCGGCAGTTCGTCCATCGCCTCGTAGCCGACTTTTGTGGTCGGGCTTCCGGCGAGTGTTACGCCTGTTTTTTCCTCTAATACCTGCAGTTCGTCATACAGCGTGTCGTACTCCAGGTTGCTCATGATCTCCCGGTCTTCCTGGTAATAGGCTTTTGCCGCTTCGTTCAGCTTTTTGACCAGTTCCTTCATCCGTTCTGTCTCGTTCATCGCTTTTCCTCCCCGATCTGCTTTTTCAGTTCTGCTAATTCTTTTTCCGTTAAAGGGCGGTACTCCCCTGTTTTCAGGTCTTTCAAGTGAATATTCATGATCCGCACACGTTTCAGCTTTGTGACACGATATCCTAATGCTTCGCACATCCGCCGGATCTGACGGTTCAGCCCTTGCGTCAGAATAATCGTAAAGCTGCGCTCTCCCGTTTTCCGGATCCGGCACGGGCGCGTCACGGTATCGAGAATCGGCACGCCGGATGCCATTTTTTTCAGAAATTCCGGTGTAATCTCTTTGTTTACCTCGACCTGGTATTCTTTTTCGTGGCGGTTTCTGGCACGCATGATACCGTTTACGATCGCACCGTCGTTCGTCATCAGAAGGAGGCCTTCGGAATCTTTATCGAGTCTTCCCACCGGGTAAATCCGCACCGGGTAGGACAGATAATCGATGACGTTGTTTTTCTCCCGTTTTTCCGCAGTACAGACGATGCCGCGCGGTTTGTTGAAGGCGAGATAGACTTTTTTCTCCTCCGGAACAACGGTTTTGCCTTTCACGACAACAACGTCGCCAGACTCCACCTGCATGCCGGTTTCCGCGCGTTTTCCGTTTACAGTAATCTCGCCCGCTTCTGTCAGACGGTCCGCCTCCCGCCGCGAGCAGACGCCCGCATCACTTAAGTATTTGTTTAAGCGCATGGTTTTATCCTTCCAAAAAAGCAGTTTCATAAAAACCAGAAACTGCTTTTTTTGTTTTGTATTATTCTATTGTTCCTACTGAATGCTCTCTACATATGCTCTCAGGGAAGCATCTGCATCGAGTGCATTCTGATAATCGTTCTGAACCTGTTCGATCAGATTTTTGACTTCTTCGTTTTCGAGCGCCGCTTTCATAGCCTCGGTTACGGCCGCATCGCTGTCGGTATCATCCATGATTTTCAGGCTGCCGTCTTCTGTCGTGTAGAGATAATACTCCGAAAGCATCGGCAGGGTCTGGTTGATTCCCAGATATTTGCATCTGCTGCTGACAAACGCGATGTACGTTCCGTCGCTTGGACCGCTGATCGTGTAGGCCTTTACATCTCCGTATGACTCCACGTCGCTTTCTGCCTCAATCTGCGCCTGCTCCTCCGCGGTCAGATTATCTGTTACTGCAAAAAGACCGTTGATATCCCTTGCACCGAGCGCGGTGTAATACTGCTCCAGCACGGTGCTTACTTCCGGGACATTGTCCGCGGCAAAGGAGACAGCCGTATTATCGGTATTCTCTGTATTACTGGTATCGTCTGGCGCCTCCGGCCCCCTTTTCGGGTTCGCCTCGGTTCTTCTC
>OGUP01001318.1_pt1 | contig 14219 bp, 6 predicted proteins | sample 1553661 | NCBI WGS metagenome assembly OGUP01 (sample SAMEA2580026, study PRJEB22360) | human gut metagenome | biome: human gut; feature: human-associated habitat; material: faeces | place: Denmark | collected 2008/2010
TACTTCGACGTTTTTTTCTGGCCTTGGGCGGGGTTTTCCCCCGCCTTAATGGTTACGGTATTGGAAAGAATCCTGTAATGTTTTCCTTCCACGGCATTGCTTTCCTTGTCCACCACTTCCACGGCAAACGTGCGGTCGTAGTCGGCACGTCTGGTAGCGGATACGGGAACTTCGAACTTCTCGTTGCTCTCCTGTACGGCATAGTGGTAAAGCGTATCGGAGAACATCAGGTAGTTGCGTCCGCTGTACAGCACCTTGTCCTGGTCGCATCCGGCAAGTCCTGCCAGGGCTGCCAGGATGGCGAGGGCTACCATACATCCGGTTAATAGTTTCTTCATTATCATAAATCTTTTGGCTTATTTGTTACTTTCATTAGGTTCTACTTCCGAGCCCGGTGCATCCAGCTCGTGCTGGGGTATGGGCCATACGAACAGCGGGTCGTCTTTTTCCACTTTCAGGCTGCTGCCGTTGGACAGCGACTGGTCTTGCGGCGTGCGTTCAAATCCCTTGTGCCAGCGTTTCAGGTCGTGCAGGCGGAAGCCTTCCATGTATAGCTCCTTTACGCGCTCCTGTTCGATGACGTCCATCGCGTTCTCCTTGTTCAGGGAAGTGGAGCCGCCGTAGGAGGAGTAGCGTGCCATGCGCAGTACGGATATGTCGCTTCCCGCCTTGCCGTAGTCGGGCTGGTCGCGTTGCACGTATGCTTCTGCACGGATGAGGTACTGTTCCGACAGGCGGAGCACTTTCGGCATGCTGACGTGCAGGATGTTGTAGTTGGTGAACGATTCGTTGCCGAAGTATTTTATCAGCAGCGGCCATGTAAGCCCGTGGCTGTATCCGGTGGTGAAGCTCTGGAAGAATGCGGATACGCGCAGGTCGTTCATGTCGTACAGGTTGATAGCCCACGTAGCCGGCACGTAGTCGGGGCGCAGGGTGCTGTAGTCGTAGTTGGCGAATACCTGTCCCAGTGCGCCGCCGTAGGCATTAACGGTAAAGCCCACTTTCCAGATGGCTTCTGTGGAGAAGTCGTTCGTCCACATATACTTGTAGTAGCTGGCGTTTGAGGTGGCTGCGCGCGTACAGCTCGACAGGTAGTAGTAACCGCTGTCGATGACTTTGGTGGCATACTTGATAGCCTCGTCCCACCGCTTCATATAGAGAAGCACGCGGGCGCGGAGGGCATGCACCGTATATTCGTTGAAGTAGATGCTGTCGTACAGCGTTCCCTGCGTGTCGGTGTCGAAGTCCTCTTCGAGTTCCAGCAACTCTGCCGCACGGTCGAGGTCGTCGAGGATAAATTGGTAGGAGTCTTTCAGCGAAGCGCGCCTCATGGTTTCATCGCCCAGATAGTGTTCGCTCAGGATAACTCCCAACTGGCCGGCGGCGTCCTCATCGCTTTCGTATGCCTTGCAGAAGAGCTTCACCAGCTCCGAGTAGGCAAGTGCACGGGCAAAGTAAGCCTCGCCGCAGCACTGGTCCAGCTTGTCGAGGTCCTTGTCGTCGGTGGTCTTTTTCCGCACGGCGTCCGCGCGGTCGAGCATGAAGTTGCAGCGGTTGATAACATCGTACAACGCACCGTACACGGCTTCGATGTCGGTATTGGTGGGTTTGATTTCTTTCCAGCGCCAGATGTCGCCGTACATATTGGTGTTGCCGTTCACTCCGTACACCAGGTCGGTCTGTATGTCGGGCAGCAGCGTCAGGTTGCCCGAATAGAGGTATTTGCTCCTGAAAGCGTCGTAGATACCTATGACAGCCAGGTTTATGTCGGATACCGTCTGCAGCGACTCGTCGAAAGGAATGCCGTCTTCCGGCATTTTGTCCAGACAGGAGACGGACGACAGCGCCACGGCAACCAGCATGATATATAGTTTGAATTTCTTAATCATCTTTCTTTTGCTTGATAGGGTTAGAATGATACTTCGATGCCCAGCGTAAACTGGCGCGAAGCCGGATACTGTGCCCGGTAGATATTGCTCGACATTTCGGGGTCGAGTCCGGTGAATCCCGTAAAGGTCAGCAGGTTCTGGCCTTGCAGGTACACGCGTGCCGAGGTGAAGAAGTTGGTCTTTTTCAGCAGTGGCTGCGGCAGTGCGTATGCCAGTGTCAGGTTCTTGAGGCGCAGGAACGAGGAGTTCTCCAGGAAGCGGTCGTCCAGTTGCGCCGTCACGCCGTAGCGGGGGATGTCGGTGATGTCGCCCGGTTTCTTCCAGCGGTCGTACAGCAGCCGGCGCGACTGGTTGTAGGTGCTGTACAGTCCGTTGCTCTCTTCAAAGAAGCGGTCGTTGTTCATCACCCAGCGGTCGGCCATCCAACTGAACTGTGCCGACAGCGAAAGGCCCTTCCAGGCGAAGGTAGTGCCGAAGCCGCCCGCCCACGGCGAATCGAATGTCTTGCCGGTCATCACCTTGTCGCTTTCGTTGAATTCGGTCGTCAGCTCGCCGTCTTTGGTGTACCACAGGGCGTCGCCGTTGGCGGGGCTCACGCCGGCATAGCGGTTCAGGAAGTATTCATGCACCGGATGCCCCACGACGAATTTCAGTCCGGTGGTGGAGTTTACGTACTCCTGCACGCCGTTGTACAGTTCCACCAGCTTGTTCTTGTTGTAGGACACGTTGGCGTTGAGGTTCCAGGTGAAATCTTTGGTGCGTATGATGTCGCTGTTGACCGACACTTCCACGCCCCGGTTCACCATCGCCCCGATATTGTCCCAGCGGTAGCCCTCGCCGGTAATGGCATAGCTTTCGGGTACGGACATCAGCATGTCGGTGGTTTTCTTGTGGTAGAAGTCGATGTCGAGGTTGACGCGGTTGAAGAAGCCCAGGCGCAGCCCGATGTTGTTGGACCAGGTCTGTTCCCAGCTCAGCTCTTCGTTGCCGCTCTGTTTGGGGTAGATACCGGCTTCGTCGTTATACTTCGGCCCGCCCGCAACGAGTGCCAGGTGGTCGTAGTAGGGTATCTCCGAGTTGCCCGAAGTACCGGTGCTGAGTGCGATTTGCGCGCTTGTCAGCCATTCGGTGTCTTTCAGGAACGATTCGTTTTTGATGTTCCACATAAATCCCAGCGACCAGAACATACCCCAGCGGTGGTCTTTGCCGAAGCGCGAGGAGGCGTCGGTGCGCAGTGCCATTTCGCCGTAGTAGAGGTCTTTGTAGTTGTACTCGCCGCGCAGGAAGAACGAGAGGTAGGAATATGCGCTGGTGGTGTCGTCCCAGGACGAGGCGCGCGTGCCGGAGCTGATGTTCGTGAGGAAGTCGCTGGACTGTCCTTTCGTCACTACCTGGAAGCCGCTCGACTGGTAGTCCATGGCTTCCTGCCCCAGCATGAAGTTGAAGGAGTGGTCGTCGTTCAGCGCCCAGCGGTAGTTGGCGGTGGCGGTTTCGCTCAGTTTCAGCACATCCGAGGAGTTGCGTCCGGCAGTGCCCTGCTCGTTGTTAATGACGTAGCTCGGGAACGACTGCATGAAAGTGGTGGCGTGCGAGTAGTCGGCGCCGAACTGTATGCGTACGGTCAGGTTCTGTATCGGGGTGATGTCGGCAAATACGGTGGAGAGTACCTTGTACTTCTTATAGCTCACCGGGTTGTTCGCCATCCATTCGATGGGGTTCTGTCCCGTGCCCGTCCATGTGCCGTTGTTCTCCGAGGCTATCGAGCCGTCTGCGTTGTAGGGGCTCCAGTAGGGGAGCATGAAGCGCGAGCCGGCTATCGGCGTGTAAATAGCCATTTCCCCCTCTTCCGCCTGCTGCACCTCTTCGTAGGCGGACATGGTGCTTGTGCCTATTTTCAGCCAGTTGCTGGCTTTCACTTCGGCATTGGCGCGCATGTTGTAGCGCCGGAAGGAAGAGTTCTGGGCGATACCGTCCTGGTCGTAGAACCCGCCCGATACGTAGTAGTTGAGGCGGTCGGTGGCGCGGTTCACGGAGATTTCGTAGTTCTGCAACGGTGCGCGGTCGTTGAATATCTCTTTCAGCCAATTGACGTTGGTGCGTGAGAGCAGGTCGTAGTCCTGCCCGGTGTCCAGGCCTATTTCTTTCTCAAACTGTATGCGTTCGGGGGTGTTCATCATGGTCCATTTGCCGTCGGATGCCAGTTGCGAGAAGCCGTATTGCGCGCGCAACGTTACTTTCGCCTTGTCTATGGAGAGTCCGCGCTTGGTGGTGATTACCACTACGCCGTTGGCGGCGCGTGCTCCGTAGATAGAGGTGGACGAGGCGTCCTTGAGCACGGAAATGGATTCGATGTCGCCCGGGCTGATGGTGTTGAAGTCCGAACTTGCAATGGGCACGCCGTCGAGGATAAACAGCGGCGATGTGCCTGAGTTGATTGAGTTTGTGCCGCGTATCTGGAACACGGCGGCTTTGCTGGGTTCTCCCGAATTGGAGATGACCGACAATCCCGGTGTCTGTCCCTGCAACGCCTGGTCGAAGCCGGCTGCCGGCACATTTTCCATCTTTTCCGCTTTTACGGTGGACACGGAGCCGGCTATGGTTCCTTTCTTGCGCACGCCGTATGCCACTACTACCACTTCGTCCACCATTTCGGTGTTCGGTTGCATAATCACATTGTAGCGGGTTGCCGCTGTAAACAGCTTTTCTACCGTCTTCATGCCTACGTACGAAAACTGCAAGGTGGCGGGAGACTTGCTTACCGTGATACTGTAATTTCCGTCGATGTCGGTAATTACACCGTTTGTTGTGCCTTTTTCAACTACAGATCCTCCGATTCCCGGCAGGTTGTCTTCCGCCGATAGGATTTGTCCTGTAATCCGGAATCCGCCCTGTGCCAATAGGTACGGGATTCCGAACAGTGTTAAAAGCACAAACAAGAGAATTGATTTTCTCATCTTTGTTCTTCTAATGATTTGATTAATACTTAATGTTTCTGTTTTTTAGTCTGGAGCGGAAAGAGACATTTTTAAAGTGTATATTGCCGTCCTTTTATTTTTTTTACAGTTTTGTTTGCTTACGTTTTTCTATAATATCAGTCCAATTAAAGGATAACATCGGGGTTGCTTGTTGTTTGTCTGCTTTTAAGAATGCTGTAATAATGTTAATTTTTTATTTACAAAAAGCCCTCTGTTTAAAACTTTCTTTGGATAAATTTGCAACAAATATAAAGAAAGTTCTGAAAAAAATATATATTCTATGTTGTTTTTATAAATTATTTATAATTTTGCAAAAAGATAACAGTGTGATAACCCCTTTCCTGTTTTTGCTTTTTTCTTTATTATCCCCCTGTTTTCTTACTATTTTCTTTATTTATTAATTAATCATTTAATGATGTATGAAAAACATTTTTAGAACGATGCTTCCCATACTGGCAATGGCTGCTTGCGTATGGGCAAGTTGCTCGGACGACAAAGACGATCCGACACCCGGCAAACCTGCTTTACCGACCATCGCAGTGAGTGAACCCGCCCTTAGCGCCGACAACGCCAAGGCTGTAGTAACCGTTACACCTTCCGAGGAAACGGAAAAATGGTATTGGAAATGTGAACCGAAAGGGCAGAGCGCTGCCGCATATACGGCTGTGACCGGTAAGGAAGAAACCCGTCTGGAAATTCCCGTTGATATGGATGTGACTTACACGCTGACTGTTTACGCCGAGAACGAAACCGGCAAGAGCAAGGAAGTTTCAAAGGAATTCACATTCAAGAGCGAGGATGTAATGACCGAGCTGGTGGAGTTTGAAATCAAGAACCTTTCCGCTTTCTCCGTAGACGTAGTGGTGAAGAAGAGTGCCAAATGTACCAAGTATGTGATTGGCGCTATTAACAAAGGCTACATGGGTCAGGACCTCGAAGGCGACGGTGGAGATAAATACGTAGAGATTTATAAGGAAGAAACTTTCATTGAAGATGCCGAACTTTCCTTGAATCCCAATGCCGACTATCCTATGCAGCCTTACAACTGGTCGGATGTCAGCGCTACATTCACCGAAAAGACTTTGGCGAGATATGCCTTGAAAGACAAGGACATCAGTGAAAGCAAGGGTATCATCCTGAGGTCGCTGGAAGCCGATGAAATCCAGGTTATCATTGCCGTATATGCGTTGGATGCCGAGGGCAAAGCCAAGGTTTATACGAAAGAGATTACCGTTCCCGAACCGGAACTTACCGGACAGGTGGCAGTAACCATAGACGTGCCTAAAGACAAGATAAAGATGAGGAGTTTCGAGGCTACCTTTACGGCAGATGCCAATTGTAGCAGGATACATGTGGGACAATCGAGTGCAGGCTTGATTGCAAGCGGCGGTAAATCCTTTGCAGACATGACCGAGGATGAAATCTGCGCCAGCATCGTCCGCTTGGGTGCCGAAGTTCCTTTGGCTTATACCGGAGCGTTCTCCAAAGAGTTTGCCAGCAAGGATATGGAGCCGAATACTTCATACATCGTATATGCTATTCCTATCGATAAAGAAGGAAAAATCGGCAAGGTTGTTTATAAGTCCGTTACAACGGGAACTCCCGTTTACGATGGAACCGGAGAGATAACATCTGTAACCTTCCCCGACCAGATTTCACCGAAAAAATTGCTTGTGGATATTAGTGTCAGTAGCAATGTAGAGTTTGTCCGCGTACTGTGTAAGGATGGTACAGGACCAGGTTCTTTGGACCTTAATACAATAATGGCAGACGAAGACTCAAGGAACGTACATTGGTATGAGTATGCCGTGACTGATTTGCCTAAGCTGAAGACTGAAGATAATGATGGCGGTCTATACATTGTTTATCCGGGCTCTACCTATTATTTACGTGCTGTAACAATTGATAAGGATGGTAAGTTGAGTGAGATAATTGACTTGGTAGAGAAAGCCGGTAAGGGTAGTAGCGGTATCCAGACTAAAGCAGTAGAGGAAGTTCCGTCATTAACAGACTGGACAGGCAATGGTGCACTTACTTTGAGTGTTGAAAGCACTGGAACAACTGATGATGGAATGTATACTGCTGATTTGAAGGTAACGAAAGGTAACGGAACGAAAAAGGTATATATGGTAAAACAGGGTGATGACGCGAAGCCAAATGGTATTGAGGATTATGTAAAAGAACTTGCTTTCTTTACAGATTTCAATCCTGATGCAGAACCGGCAGGTGCTATAAGTATCGTTTTGGATGAAAATACATCTGAAACCACAACAACTGAAGTGTTTATGGATGAATATAGCTCTTATTGGGGAGGGTATGCCCGCATCTACGTAACATTGGATAATGACGGAAAGTTAAGCATAGCCGATTGGTATATCCATGGTTACGGAACTAAGGATAACCATAACTAAATCCATTCCAAAACCAATATCCTCAAACCAGTAAATAGTATTTTATAACTTCGGAGCGTAATGAGCAGGTGTAAACGCCGTTCATTACGCTCTTTTTCATTTCGACCGAACAGAAGTTCGGTTTCCATTCAAATGTAAATGGGGTTAATAGCTGATCTTTATTCCGGCGAAATAGCTTCGCGGAGCAGCCGGACCGTAAATATATCCGGAGTCACGCTCCACTCCCTGGTCGAAATCGTTCTGATAAGCATTGAACACATTCTGCACACCTGCACTCAATTGCAGGTCCACCGACTTATAAAGTTTGAAATCATAGGCCACCTTGACTCCCATATCGAAGAAATCGCGTGTATTCACCGCCACATCCTTGTCAATATAACCGGCCATGTGCTGCACCAACATCGAGCCGGTGTACGTGCCCGACAGGGATAATGAGAGAGGCTTGATCGGCGTATACGTTGCCGTAAAGTACCCATAGGTATTCGGTGTACGGAAAATCTTCTTCTCGGCCGGTGCCGTTTCGCTCCACTTTTCCGGTTCGTCATAACGGCTCTGTTGCAAGGTGACTCCTGCCTGTAACTGGAACAGAGAGAGATAAGCCATTTTCCCCTCCATAGATAGTCCTAATACTTTGGCACCCGAACCGTTACGCCGCTCTTTGATAAGAATGCCGTCCCGCTGTCCGATGTTTTCGAGTACAAATACATCCGACAGTCTGGTATAAAAACCTTCAACCAGGAAGTTCACCTGAAAAGCACCGAAACGGTGATACATATCGGCTGAGGCGCTGAAACTCTGAGATTTTTCCTCTTTCAGATTCTTGGCACGCTCAATCATCGACACCGTTCCGCCTACATTCTCAATATGCAGGTCTTCGTCGAAAGCCTGCGGGGCACGGAAGCCCGACGAATAACTCAAGCGAAGATTAATGTCCTCGGAAGGATTGAAACGGAGATTGGCACGAGGGCTAAAGATAACATGGCTGATCAGATTGTGCTTATCCAGACGTCCGCCCAAGAGAATGCTCCATTTTTCGTTTTTCCATTCATTCTGCAAAAAAGCACTACCGATATTTACCGTCTGCTCCGTATAACGGTTGTATCCCCACATATCGTCCTTCAGGTTATCCCGGTTATACTCCAATCCCGCAGTCAGGTCGGCAGGCATGAAAAGGCATTTACCGAAACTGTACACATATTGAGAACCGCCGATAAAGGTCAGGTCCGTTGTCTTTCCATAGGCGTTCTGGTCTTTTTTGCTGCCATAATAACTGTCGCGGTCCGTATGCTGTGCCGAGGTATAAACGGTCAGACGGTGTTTTTCATTCGGAGCAAAATAATCGAATTTCAAGCCGCCGCCGTTGATAGAGTGCTGAATCTGCTCGGCAATGTCAGCCTCGTGAGGCGGACGGTTCAGCAGGTTTCCGCCACGACGGAACTCCTGTAAGTGATGATACTCGAATGTCAACTTAGAATAGGTGCTTGTCTTGAGGAACGAACGGAAGCCGACTGTCTGGTTTTTAAGTTTCGGCATTTCGGAATAACCGTCTCCATCATGATCGTACGCATCCCGATGACGGTTCTGCCCGAACACATAGAGTCCCGCCCGATGATTATCGGTCACCAGCGATGCATTCAGCGAAGTATTATTATCGAAAGACGAACTGCCGCCGATAGAAGTAAGGGTATGTGCCAACTGCCCCGAATTGCGCAGTGGCTCCTTGGTGATGATATTAATGGTTCCGGCAATGGCGGACGAACCGAACAGGGCAGAACCTCCGCCTCGCATCACCTCTACGCGCTCGATCATATTGGCAGGAATCTGCTCCAACCCGTAAACACCGGAAAGGGCACTGAAGATGGGACGCGAATCGATAAGAATCTGTGTATACGGACCGTCCAGTCCGTTGATGCGCACCTGCTGGAAACCACAATTCTGACAGTTCGTTTCGACCCGGACACCGGGCTGGAAGTTAAGCCCCTGCGAAAGTGTAGGCGAGTTTGTATTCTCAAACATCTTCATATCTACCACATTGACCAATGTAGGTGCCAAGCGCCGCTTGGTCACGCTGCGATTGGCCGACACTACCACTCCGTCAAGCGCTACGGCATCTTCTTCCAACTCAAAATTTTCTTCAAGTGTCTTTCCTTTCCTGAGACTGACATTGCGACTAATGGTTTTATATCCCACTGAACTGGCTTCGAGCACAAAATTCCCTTCGGGAAGGTTTTTCAGGAAATAGTGTCCGGTGGCATCCGTCACCGTACCAATGGTAGTTCCTTTCAGGGCGATTGTTATATAAGAGAGGTGTTCACCTGTTTTTTTATCGAGTACATGACCGATAATATTGGCATCAGACGCTTTCAGTTCCAGCTGTTCCGGTTGGTCGGCCATAGCAGGCAACAGGGCACAGCACAGACCAACGAGGAAAAATATATATTTCTTCATTTTCATTTTTGGATAGTAGAATTACTAAATAAATTTTTCTAAATAATGCAGTGAGAGAGGTTCTATCTCCCGGCAGGAGGTGCCCGCAAAGATACCACGCCCACGACGGACGAACAGTATCCTGCCCTATCCGGACGCCACGAAAGGGTATAGAGCAGATAAGCAATAAACTGAAAAGAGAGAAAAAAGATACCGGCTCCGGTAGTCACCACATGGTTCAGCAAATGAATCAATTGAAATTCGACTGTGGTGTGACTATGGGGAGAGTCTTTCTTAAACGGGTGCGAATGGACAATGGTCACCCCATTCACTACATGCGAGTGAGTAAAGAGTGTGATACCAGCCATGTACGATATAAATAGTACAGGCAGAAACCATCTCATTATTTTCAGGCACCCTTGTTTCATCCGTTTAGTTTTGTGGCAAAGATACAAAGTATTCCATAATGAAACAATCCCTATTTATAGGGATAATAAATACAACTATTATCTTTCCTTTCAAAGCGCATCTTCGAGTTTTTCCTCTATAAGTATCAGGCAGAAAGCATGCAAGAACCAATCCGTTCCACCGTGGAGAAAGTTTTGTTCTGCCACGGAGTAGTTTTTGTTCCACCGCGGTGGAATGAAAATTTCTCCGTGGTGGAACGGGATAATCTTTTGCTTTAACTTTATTGGCAGCCATCTTGCTGCTAATGAGCGGAATCAATACACCTTTCAAATACTTATAAAACCCTGCGAAACCTTACAATAGTCTTAAATTTATAAATAAATGTCTTTTTTGTGAAAAACAATCTAAAAAAGCGATGCGTTATTATGGCGTATAAATTAAAGAGCTATCATGAGATTATTTTATTTGTCAGAGCATCGTTCCTGCTTCAATTATCAACTGAGGTATGAAAGCGGATTTTCACGGTACGAATTAACTGCACACGAAGAAGGCCGGATTGATAATGACGGTTGCTTCTGTGTACTGTTCGTGCTCAAAGGAGAGGTGCAGGTGGGGCTGGGCAGGGAGCATACCATATCCGTGCATGCCAACAGGATGGTGCTCATACCTCAGCGGGAAGAGAACCGCTTGATGGGCATCACTCCGGCAGAATGTCTCCTGCTGTTCTGGAACAAGGAAATAACGGTGTGCGACAAGATGTATTTCGATTCCATTTCTCATGAGAAACCTATTGCCAACAACGACCACACCCTGCCCATTCGTAAACCGCTGCTTCATGCCTTGAGGCAGGTGCTGTTTTATTTGGAAACGGGACTGCTGTGCAGGCACATGCATATTCTTAAACAGCAGGAAATCATTCTGATACTGCGCGGCTTTTATGCCAAAAACGAACTGGCTGGCTTTTTTGCCGGCGCTTCCGGAATGGGGAGCAAGTTCGAGGACCTTATCCTGAACAATTACCGGAAGGTAAAGACCGTCAAGGAGTTTGCCAGTCTGTGCTGCGTTTCGGAACGCTCCTTCAACCGGAAGTTCCAGCACTATTTCAACCAAAGCCCCTATCAGTGGATGCAGGAACGGAAAGCCGAACTTATCCACGAGAAAATCTGTAACCCGGATATCGCTTTCCGGGAAATAGCCAGGGAGTTCGGCTTCAGCTCTTCCGCGCACCTCACCTGCTACTGCAAGAAACAGTTCGGCACAACCCCGACCCACCTGCGCGAGGAGAGCCACATCAAAAAACAATCGTAACACTATGAAATATTTAATGGAGAAGAAAAACCACTGTATGCACAGTTTTGAACGGCTTGTCAGGAAGATGTCCATGCAGATAAAAGACCCCAGGAAGCAGGATATTTTCTGCTCGCTGCTGACAAGGAAAGACGGCATGCAGGAACTTGCGGAGAAATACGGCCTTTCGGTAAAAGAGCTGGCCTCTATGTATGAGAGGTCGGTAGAAGAGATTATGGACGATTGGGATGTCATGGCGCAGGAACGGCAGGAGCTTCAGGCGATTAGGGTGAGATACAGGAACTGCCGGTCGCTTCTGTCCAAAAGGAACATCGACCGTACTCCGGTGAGGGTTGTTGTACCGTTCAAGGAGCGGGGCATCCCCGTTGAATACCTGAAAATGCTGTCGATGCCTCTGGCAGTGCTTGAGATAACTCCGAGAATCCTGCGCAGGCTCAGGGAGTATAACATCTATCTGCTGGAAGACCTTCTGCGCTTCGTTAAGAAGAACGGATTCAATGCCTTGGCAAAGCTGCACGGCATAGGCATGAAATCGTGCGAGGACTTGTATTCGGCATTGAAACGGAAAGGCATCATGGAGAGTAAGGACAACTGCCATCTGTTTCAGTATATATGGGTGTGAAACAGATGTTTACCGCTTGTTTATTCATTTTTCGGGCACTTTATCCGAAAAGTGAAATTAATTGTCTTTTATCTGAAACGATGCGTTGTAAATGTGTATGTATTTTTGCAGACGAAATAAAAGGACTTCTTGCTGCCCGAAACATACATCCTTTGTCATTTGCATCTTATAAACAGTATATACAAACTATAAACTAATTAAATAATTGAAATTCAGATGAATAAATTTAAATTTGTACAATGGTACGGGATAGTTATATGCCTGTTGATGGCCGCCTGTACCGATGTTGATATCACCATGCCCAAAGGGCCTAAAGGTGATATTGGGCTTTCGGCTTATGAGTTTTGGAAAGAAAAAGTAGCGGACGGAACGGTAGACTGGCCGAAAGACCGGACGGAAGTTGCGGACTTTTTCAAGTATCTTAAAGGAAATGACGGGAAAGACGGAAAGAGCGCTTTTGACCAGTGGAAGGATATGATTGCCGACGGCAGTGTGGATAATCCGCACAACCCCGGCAGCAAATGGCCTGCCGGCAACAATACGGTTCAGGATTTCTGGTATTTCCTCACAGGCGCTACCGGCGAGAGCGGCCAGACACCGCATATCGGCGATAACGGCCATTGGTTTGTTGGAAATGAGGATACGGGCATTGCCGCGCAGGGAGAAGCGGGCAAGGACGGTGCGAACGGTAAAGATGCCGTGCCGCCTACCGTAACCATCGGTGCTAACGACCATTGGTTTGTCAATGGTGTGGACACCGGTAAGAAAGCCACGGGCACGGATGGAAAAGACGGCGTGTCGCCCACGATTACCATCGGTAATAACGGCAACTGGTTCGTAGACGGTACAGATACGGGTAAGAAAGCCGTTGGTGCCGACGGGAAATCTCCGGAAGTGGCCATTGGCGAGAACGGTAATTGGTATATCAACGGTACGGATACCGGAAAGCCGTCTTTCGGTAAAGCCGGTAAGGATGGTACAAACGGAACAAATGGTACAAATGGTACGAACGGAAAGAGTGCCTATGAACTTTGGAAAGAATACATTGCATCCGGTGAAGTGGATAATCCTCATAAACCCGACCAGAAATGGCCAGCAGACCGGAACAAGCAGACGGACTTTTGGGATTTCCTGACGGGCAGGTCTTCGGTGATTGAAATACAAGTAGGAAAATATAATGTCATTCCTGATTATTGGAACTCCCAGTTACGGGAATATGTGATTCCTACGGACGGTTCGGTGCTCTTTACCGTGTATGACAAAACGGGAAAGAAAGTAGCCGCAGGCGTGCAGGTAAGCGGATTGCCCGGAGTAGGAGCAACGGAAACCTTCACAACGGATAAAAACGGACAGTTCAAGGTGGCATGGGATAAGTTGCCGGACAACCAACCTTTGTCGCACCGGACAGGCAGTGCAATCGTAACGGTTGGTGGAGTGCAGGAAACAGGTGCCAATAATACACTGGTTCCGAATAGAATAAATGTGAGGGCTACGCTGCGTTCGGTATATTTGAGTTATACTTCGTCTGATATAAATTCAATTAGATATGCATATATATCCTTTAAATATGAGCGTCAGATAGACGGAGAGTGGAGCAATTATCCAAGTAGTCTTAACTCTTATATGATGAAAACTGCTAAAATTAAAGATATAAATCAACCTGTAAATGAGGAAAATTTGGATAAAAGCAAGAGTTACATTTATAGTACTGGCGACACATATCTCTATATACGGCGTCCTTTGGTACTGACTCCTACGGAAAAAGCTAACGCGGCAAAGAATGATACGATTAAAGGGTTGTTACAATACGAATGGGATGGAAATGATTTTTACGCAGGCCTTTATTTCGGTGACGGTACCGGTTCTTATAATGATTACGGACAGACCGTATATTTGCAGGATAAGATCCATATTCCGGAAATATATCCGGCTCCGGGTTTCAAGGAAGGGACTGTCTTTATGGAAATCAAACAGGGAGTAACCACTTTATGGGGTGAAATCGATACAGACCAGTTGCCTGATTTCTATAAAACATCTGCTTATTCGACAAAGCAATATCAGTTTACGAAAGACCCGGATACCGATATCTGGAAATCTCCGGAAGGCAAGTTGCCTGCTTCAGATTTGGCAGATGACCGTGCTGTATTCATCCAAATGCGTACATTCATTAACGGAACGG
>OGUP01001324.1_pt1 | contig 14183 bp, 7 predicted proteins | sample 1553661 | NCBI WGS metagenome assembly OGUP01 (sample SAMEA2580026, study PRJEB22360) | human gut metagenome | biome: human gut; feature: human-associated habitat; material: faeces | place: Denmark | collected 2008/2010
CCCCTGCCACAACCGGTATGCTTCAGGCACAGAACCCGGTTATCAGGAACCAGTTTTCTGCCGACCCCACGGCACGGGTATTCAACGGTAAGGTATATATCTACCCTTCGCACGACATACCCAGCCCAGTAAAACATCTGAAAGAATGGTTCTGCATGGCCGACTATCATGTATTTACCTCGACCAACTTGACCCACTGGACTGACCTGGGAGTTATTCTCTCCCAAAACGAAATTCCCTGGGTACAGCCCGACTCCTACTCCATGTGGGCTCCCGAGTGTGTATATAAAAACGAAAAATATTACTTCTACTTTCCCAGTACGCCCAAAGGTGAGGGCAGGCGCGGCTTCAACATCGGCGTAGCTACCGCCGACAACCCGGAAGGACCTTTCACACCAGAAGCCGAACCCATAAAAGGCATATCCGGCATCGACCCTTGCGTCCTTGTAGATACCGACGGAGAAGCGTATATTTATTGGTCGGGACGCGGTATGTCGGTTGCCAAACTAAAGCCAAACATGAAGGAGCTTGCCTCCGAACCGATACAGGTTCAAGGGCTGCCCGAAGGCTTCAAGGAAGGACCATATGTATTCAAACGCAACGGCAAATATTACTTCACTTTCCCCTGGGTACAGGACAAGACCGAAAACCTGGCTTATGCCATGGGAGACAGCCCTATGGGACCGTTCACTTTCAAAGGAATTATCATGGACGAATCGCCTGTCGGCTGCTGGACCAATCACCACTCCATTACGGAATACAACGGCCAGTGGTATCTTTTCTATCATCATAACGATTATTCTCCCAACTTCGACAAGAACCGTTCGGTACGTATCGACTCACTTTTCTTCAACACAGACGGTACTATCAAAAAAGTGAAGCCAACCTTGCGTGGAGTGGGCATGACTGATGCACGCAGCAAAATCCAGCTTGACCGCTACTCTGCAATAAGTCCTTACGGAGTGTCCATAGACTATCTGGACCCGACAGACACATTCCAGGGATGGCAGATTTTATTCCACAGGACAGACACGTGGGCGGTGTACAACAATGTCGACTTCGGCACTGCACCCGTAAAACGGCTCAAAGCACGCGTACGTTCAGAAAAAGGAGGCACGATAACCTTACAAACTATCGGAGACAAAGGGGTGACAATCGCCGTTCTGTCCGTAAAACCAACCGGGCAATGGGCGGAAATAAGCACAAGTGTACGCAATGCGCCCAAAGGTGTCCAAAGTTTGAAAACCATTCTTACCGGAGAACATCCGGTGGCAGTAGACTGGATAAGTTTCGAATAACATAGTACAAATCTTTTTAATATCAGCATTTCATGAAAAAACGCTATTCGCTCTTTTCCTTATTATATGGCAAGGTTATCTTACCGCTCATAGGGTTCGCATTGTTCGGCGCCTGTAGGCAAGACGGTTCTCCTTCCTTCACCCAAGTCAACGACCTGATGCTGAATGACTCCAGTTATTTCGAAACCCGCGGACTGAATTATTTTGTTTTCAGCAATAAGTACGATGCTATGTTCGACGATTCCAAAATAAGCGCCGTCGAAATCATTCATCACGGACTGCGCACCGCTACCAACGGTGATGTCCGCCTCAACCCTACCCCGGGGCAGTGGGACAAATTGCCCGTATTCATAAACCGTACCGTGGACAAAGCGGCCAAGCGCATTGATGTAAGCCTAGAATATCCCCAGTATGCCTTTGCATATACGCTGACCGGAGAAGCACGCGACGGCGGTTTCTACCTCAGCGTATCGGCAGACAAGGTACTGCCCGACTCGCTCGTAGGGGTGGCCGGACTAAACATGGAGTTCTTTCCGCCCGTATTCTTCGGACACTCTTACTTAATGGACGGCAGGCCGGGACTATTCCCCACCTCGGCAGCCGACAACATGACCGTTATCAACGGTATTGTGGAGCCGACGCCAATGGCTGCCGGTACGGTAATCGAGATAGCTCCCGATGCTCCGTCGAAACATATCACTATCCGTACCACGCTACCGGACAGCAAGCTGATGCTTTTTGACGGGCGCAACAAACAGCAAAACGGTACTTTCGTTGTGCGCACGTTGCTGCCGGCAGGCAAAACCGGCAAGATAGCCGAATGGTTCATACAGGCCGAAACCAATACCCGCTGGTTGCGTACTCCCACTATCAGTTATTCACAAGTGGGTTATCATCCTGCACAGCAGAAAATGGCCGTGATAGAACTGGACAAGAACGACAAGCCGCTTTCGGACATCACGCTTTACAAGGTCAATTCAGACGGCTCGCTGACGGCTGCCTTATCGAGCAAACCGGTAATATGGGGTATGTACACCCGCTATAATTACCTGCAATTCGACTTTTCGCAGGTAGAGGAACCGGGTATCTACAAACTGGCTTACGGCGACCAGACAAGCGGCCCGTTCCCAATCGATGCCAATGTGTACCAGCGTGCCTGGTATCCTACGCTGGATGTCTTTATGCCGGTACAAATGGACCATATGTTCGTTCGTGAAGCTTACCGCGTATGGCATGGTGCCGCTCATCTGGACGACGCCCGCCAAGCACCGGTGAACTATTCGCACTGGGACGGCTGGAGCCAAGGCGCCAGCACGGACAACAGGTTCAAACCCGGACAGCATATCCCCGGACTGAATGTAGGCGGCTGGTTCGATGCCGGCGATTTCGACATCCAGACGCCCTCGCAGCAGCAAACCGTGCAGTCATTGACAGATATCTGGGAAGAGTTCGCTCCCGCCCACGATGAAACGACTGTCGACCAACAGGCACATTATACCGAGATACACCTACCCGACGGCAAGCCTGACGTATTGCAGCAAATAGAGCATGGCGTATTGCAGCTCGCCGCACAGGTCAACGCTATCGGATATGCCATTCCGGGCATCAACGAATCGCACCTGTACCAATACCGCCACTTGGGCGATGCCGTAACCAAGACCGACGGTACTGCGGGCAACGCAGACGACCGCATGGCGTTCACCAACCGTACACCTGCCCTCAATTACGGAACTGCTGCCGCACTAGCTGCCTCAGCACGTGTTTTGCCTGCCCTCAACCCTTCGCTCGCTAGCGAGGCTTTGCGGATAGCGGAGTTTATCTGGAAAGACGAGCACAACCGCAAAGCCGGCAAAGAGGAGGAATCCCCGACGCCTTTCAACCGCTTCCAGCAGCTCACCGCCTCTGAATGCCACGCTGCCTTCGAGTTGTGGCGTGCCACCGGCAATGCCATGTACAAAGCACGGGTAGACGAGTTGCTTCCTGAACTTACCAGACAATTTAACCGGAACGCTGCACTCATCGTCCGCCTAGCACCCTTCATGGACGATACTTTCAAACAGCAGGTAAAACCGCAAATAAAGGCATATATAGCGCAGCAGACCAAGCTGGAAACGCTAAATCCGTTCGGTATCGGCATCAGCCTGAACAGTTGGGCCGGCAATGCCATGATACTTCGCAACGGTATCATCAATTACCAAATTCTTAAGTTGTTCCCCGAACTGGGCAGCCCGCCGGTTAAATTCCGCAATTTAATCTATGTTGCGGGCTGCCCCCCCTACCATAACCGTTCGTTCGTATCGGGAGTAGGCGCCCAGCCCAAGAGGGTGGCTTATGGTAATAACCGTGCCGATCACTCGTTCATCCCCGGCGGTATCGTACCGGGTATCCGCCTGCTGAAACCGGACTTCCCGGAGAACCGGGACGACTACCAGTTTCACTGGAGCGAGAATGAGTATGTTATCCCACTGGCTCCCGATTATATCTATCTGGTTCATGCGGTGAACCGGTTACTGGAATAGAAAACGGCTTATATTTTTCCGATATATACCTAATTCTGTAAACTGAATATCTAAAAATATAAGCCGGCAAGTACGTTGCAGGCCTATTTTTGCATCGGGTATCATGCCAGAGAGTTTGATTATACTATTAATAAAATAATACATATGAGAAAGAATTTACTTTTTATTTTCAGTGCCATTTGCCTATTGGCAGGATGCGCACAACAACCCAAGTTGCCTACCTTCCGCAACACGGGTAATCCGCTTGTTAAAGACAAGTTTACGGCAGACCCGGCTCCGCTCGTACACAATGGCACGCTCTATCTGTATGTAGGGCACGACGAATATTACGAAGGCCAGGACACTGCCCACGGCGGTAAGGAATTCAACATCACCGAATGGCTCTGTTACTCTACGAAAGACATGCAGACATGGACCGATCACGGTGTCGTACTGAAACCCACGGACTTTAAATGGGGCATAGGTGAGGCATGGGCAGCACAGGTGATAGAGCATAACGGCAAATTCTATTATTATACTACCGTACAAGCCGGCGAGCCTTATAACAGCAAGGCAATCGGCGTAGCTGTCAGCGATTCCCCCACAGGGCCTTTCACCGATGCAATCGGAAAGCCGCTCGTTACCGACGATATGACTCCCAACGGTCCGCGCGGCTGGTGGAACGACATAGACCCCACCGCCTTAATAGATGAGAATGGGCAAGCCTGGCTTTCTTGGGGAAACGGAACTTGTTTCCTTGCCAAGTTGAAGCCTAACCTTACCGAAATCGACGGCGATATCGAGGTGGTAGACCTGCCCCGATACGTAGAAGGTCCCTGGCTTCATAAACGCGGAGACTTGTATTACCTTACGTATGCATCCTTCGGACAAGGTCGCGAGAATATATCTTATGCCACCGCTCCCAACATGGAGGGTCCGTGGACACCGCAAGGCGAACTGACCGGTATGGCAGAAAACAGCTTCACCATTCATCCGGGAATTATAGAGTTCCAGGGACAATGGTATCTGTTCTACCACAACGCTGTCCTGACCCTTGACGGACATGCCGGAGCAATAGGACGACGCAGCGTATGTGTGGACGAGTTGCATTATAATCCAGATGGTACTATGCAAACTGTGGTGCAGACTAAAGAAGGAGTATCGAAATAACTTTCACTAATCTAGAAGGTAAAATTAAAGTTCTGATAAACCGTGCATTCTATCATTCAGAAGAGTGGAGCGATGAAGAATCTCCTTTCTCATATCAGGTGGGATGGATTCTCAGGCTAATAATCAAATGAGAACTAATGACAGCATTTACGTTTCAACTTTATCTTCTAGATTAGCAATTTCCAATACAAATATTTACAAATCTGCGCATTAAGCTATAATATTTATAGGCGTACATTTTTGCTACATCAATAATATTATATAATAAATTTCATTATTTACTTTTATTAAACTATAAAAAAACACTTTGCCAATGAAAAAACATTAAAAAGAAGAAAAAGTGTAATTAACAAGTTCTACAAATGAAGATGTTGTAGATATCTACATTACAAATCTAATACTAATTAACTCATTAAAAATTACCAATTCTATGCTTATGAAAACAAAAGTTTTGTTTTTACTGGCGTTTGTTGTTTTCTGTTGCACTTCAGCAATGGCACAAACCCTAGTTAAAGGTACTGTTGTCTCAGCTAATGATTCTGAACCAATGATTGGTGTTGCTATTCTTGAAAATGGAACGACCAACGGATGTATTACCGATATGGATGGTAACTACTCTATCTCGTTACAGAATAGCAACGCGACCCTTACCGTATCTTTTGTAGGTTACAAGACACAGACAATCAATGTCAATGGTCGTAACAAAATTGATATCCGTATGCAAGAGGACTTAAAAGTGCTTGATGAAGTAGTTGTTGTAGGTTATGGCGTTCAACGTAAGAGCGACCTTACAGGAGCAATTGCTTCAGTCGGTGGAGATGATATTAAAAACTTAGCAACAGTTGATGCCGGCGCCGCCCTTCAAGGTAAGGCTGCCGGTGTTCAGATTCTGAACACATCGGGTGCTCCCGGTGAAGGAGCGAAGATTCGTATTCGTGGTTATTCATCAAACTCAGACCAACTTGGTCCGCTATTGATTGTCGATGGTTTGAAAGTTGACAACATCCAATACCTTGACCCATCCATGATTGAGTCTATGGAAGTCCTCAAAGATGCCGCTTCAGCTGCAATCTACGGTGCCCAAGCCGGTAATGGCGTTGTCCTTATTACAACAAAGACTGGTAGCAGCGCAAATGGTCGTCCCAAAATTACATATTCTTTCAAAGCCATTAACCAACGCCTTGGCAAAACACCTGAACTGTTCGGTGCAAAAGACTGGATTAAATACAAAGAAATGTCGGGTTATGATATGAAAACTATGTGTGAAGCTAATGGCGTTGACTACAACAATCCGCAAGAAACAGACTGGATAAAGGAAGTTTTCGATACTAGCTGGGCTACCCAACACTCTGTCACATTCCAAGACGGCAACGACAAAGGCCATTTTTTTACTTCTATAAATTACATTGACAATGACGGTATTGTACGCGGCAAGAAAGACACTTACACACGCCTTACCGCCCAACTTAATGCAGACTATCAACTCTATAAATGGATAAAAGTCGGCACCAACACTTCTATTGAAAAGTGGGCAACCCGCAACATCACTCACCAAAGTGCTTATGGTTCCATGCTTGCACCAGCTCTCTTGCTCGACCCCCTAACTCCCGTATATTGGGATAGCGTTGATGATTTTACCACAGGTATGAAAGACGTATACGCCACAAACCCCGAAAAAATTCTTGTTGCCCCGAATGGCAAATACTACGCTACTTCAAAATTCCAAATGGACGACAATGGCAATCCACTCCTCCAGCTTGACCGCCGTAACTACAAGAATTCCGGTTTCACCGTTCGCGGAACGGCTTTCGTAGATCTGACTCCCATTGACGGTCTTGTAATGACATCTCGTTTTTCCTACCGTATTGCACAAAGCAATAGCCATGACTACTCCGAACCCTATTACATGAACGGACAAGCCAAAGCCGATAACTATTCCATCTCGGCCAACGCTAATAACAGCCACTACTACCAATGGGAAAACTTTGCAAACTTTAACAAGACATTATTTGATAAACACAACATAGGCGTTATGATCGGTATGTCCTATACAGAAGACCGTTCGGATAATGTATCAGCTTCAGCAACCGGTACAGGCGGTAATAAAATACTCTCCGGCGATGCTGATAATTTTAAGTATCTCGACTATGTAAATTCAGCTTCAACTACAACAAAAAGCATCGGAAACCTTCCGGGTATTTCAACCAGTCTCTCCTACTTTGGTCGTCTGCTCTATACATTCGACAACCGTTATAGCTTGCAATTCAACTACCGTGCTGATGCATTTGATACTTCCAAACTGCCAATTGACAAACGTTGGGGGAAATTCCCTTCTTTGGCCGTAGGTTGGACTATCAGTAATGAAAAATTCATTAAAGAAAATATCAGCAGCGATATTATCTCCTTCTTGAAGTTCCGTGCATCTTGGGGACGTAACGGTAATGTAAATGTGCTCAACAACTATCCATACACCGCACCCATTAGCTACAATGCAGCCTGGTACCAGTACGGAGACAACCCCGAACAATACTACGGTTCTTATCCTTCTGGACTCGCCAATCCAAATCTCAAATGGGAGACATCCGAACAGTTGGACCTCGGCCTTGACATGCGTTTCCTGAACGACCGCCTGACGGTAAGTCTTGACTATTACAACAAAAACACAAAAGACCTTCTTGTAAAAATCAATCCGGTTCCCGAGGTTTATACAAACCAAACCACCGTAAACGCTGGTAAAGTAAATAACAAAGGCTTTGAATTCGAAGCCGGTTGGAAAGACCATATCGGTGACCTTGCATACAGTATCAATGCGAACTTCTCTACATTGAAAAATGAAGTAACTTACCTTTATGACGATCTCCCACGCATTACAGCCAGCAAAGGTGGTGTAGACGGCACAAACAACAAAGTACATACTGCATTTGAAGAAGGGCATTCCATCTGGTACTTCCGTGCATTTGACTATGTCGGCGTCGATAGCGAAACTGGTGCCCCCCGATTCCGCAATCGTGAAGGTAAAATTGTGAACTCTTCAGAATTGACAGACGAGGATATGACAGACATCGGCAGTGCCATTCCAAAGTTCACTTACGGCATTACTATTAATCTCGAATACAAAGGATTTGACTTTACGGCATTCGGTACCGGCGTAGCAGGCAATAAAATTTTCAACATTCTCTATCGTGCAGACAGCCCGCTACGCAACTCATTGAGATACTATATGGACAATGCTTGGACTCCAGAGAACAAAGGGGCCTCCATGCCTGCACCGAGCCAAGTAGCTACTGACCTTAATTTTTGGGGGTCAAGCGCTTCTATGTTCAACGGTTCTTACTTCAAGATCAAACAACTCCAACTCGGCTACACTTTGCCCAAGAAACTCACTCAGAAAGTGGCAATCAAGAATCTCCGCTTCTTTGTGTCTTTGGACGATTTCTTTACATTCTCCAGTTATCCGGGAATGGATCCTGAAACTGCAACCACAGGCAGAAATGGTGGTGCTGGCTTCGACATAGGTTCGTATCCCACCATGAAGAAGTGTTCATTCGGTGCAAGTTTCTCATTCTAACCGGGACAAGTTTTACTTGAAAAAACTCAAAAAAGTATATTCATTATGAAAAAGATTATATATTCACTTTTAAGTGCTACATTACTCTTCAGCGCTTGTGAGGATCGTCTCAACATTGAGCAAAAAGGTGTCATCCCATTTGAAAGTTTCTACCAGACCGATGATGACGCACAGAATGCGCTTAACAACCTCTACCAATCATTCTGTTTGAACATTGCTGGTAACGAAGGTATTTACATCGCTCTTCCTGTACTCTTCAATGAACCCGGTGACGACATGCTAGCAGCGGGTAATTATTATGGCGACAATGACTTTGGCGCACAACTCAATGAGTTTCGTTATGACTCACAGAACGAAGTTATCAAGAATGCCTATTGGGGGCTTTATGGAGTAATTTATGACTGTAACCTTATTCTTGATAATATAGAACCTACTACGGACATCAAGAAACGTGTATGTGCTGAAGCTCGCGCACTCCGTGCTTGGGCACATTTCACACTTGCTATCGGGTGGAATTGTCCTCCATTAGTAGACCATGTTCTCTCAGCAGATATCAAACCCACTAACTATGAAGGTGGGCATGATAAACTCCTCGAATGGTGTGCATCAGAGGCAGAAGCTGTGGTAAATGACCTTGATGAACGCACAAGCCCGACAGACAAAGTGGGGGCTTCAAAAGTTACCAAGGGCTTTGCTCTTACCCTTGCAGGTAAGGCTCGTCTCTTTATGGGAGATTATGCAGGTGCAAAAAATAACCTCAAACAAGTTATCCAATCTAGAAAATACGAACTTGTACCCGGTAATCGCTGGGCAAATCTATTCCACGCATCAGGAGACCTCTGCGAAGAAATGATTTTTCAAGCTAATGTGGTGGAAAATGCAAACATCGGTGAGTGGAGTAACTATATTCAACGTACAGGCTGGATGTTTATCCAATTTTGGAACTGGCGGACTGACAAGTTAGCTTCCATGCCTTCATTCATAGGTGTTGACGGTTGGGGGGGACATGCCATTCGTGAAGACTTTGCAGCACGTATGTTAGCCAATGACGGTGATTCTTATCGCCGTAAATCAACCTTCCTCACCGCTGACGAATTTCTCTACGAAATGGAGTGGAATGGAACCAAAGGCAAGGGATTAACCCGTGCACAACTTGAAACATCCGATCAAATTGGCATTAAGGACAAGACAGGTCTTTATGGTGTTGGAGAATATTTTGCCAATAAATTCGTTGCTTGGAAAGAGGATAACACAAAAGGTAGTTGGGGATTCAAAAATCTCACGATCTTCCGTTATGCCGAAGTTCTGTTGATGTATGCTGAGGCTTGTGCACAAACAGACGATGCAGATGGTCTTGGTCTTCAATGTCTTCAGGATGTTCAAAATCGTGCAGGTTCCGATTATGTTTCTACTCAACTTACATTGGAAGATGTAAAAAAAGAGAAGAGTTTCGAAATGTGGCTTGAAGGAGTTCGTTTCCCGGATATGGTGCGTTGGGGCGATACAGATGGTGTTAAAGATAATGGTAAAAACATACCTACTGCTTACGATGCATTTTTCACAAAAGGCGAACCTAAGCATCGTATCTATGTAGAGTATTCAAACCCCAACAGTGGAACAACAGGTTTCATAAAAGGCAAGCATGAATACTTCGCATTCCCATTTGATGCAATTTCCGTTAATCCTAATCTAAAGCAAAATCCAAGTGGCGAATAAACAGTGAGATTAAGAGCTGAACTCCTCCCGAAGTTCAGCTCTTACTTTATCACATGCTCAATTTTAACTTATAAAGCAGAGTTTTGCATAACCTCTGTAGGTGTTTTTCCAAAATATTCTTTAAAGACCTTACTGAAATAAGCTGATGTGTTAAACCCGCACATCTCACTCACTTCCGTCACATTATATTCTCCCGAACGAAGTTTCTCCATAGCATAGTTCAATCGGATAGAACGAATGAATTCTACTACTGATAAATTAGTAAGTGCCTTTATTTTTTTATAAAGTAAAGACTGACTCAAAGCAAGGGCAGAGGCAAACTCTTCTTTACCGAAGTTCTCGTTAGCAATATTGGCACGTACGCACTCGACAGCTTTCTTGATAAATTCATCATTCATACGATTGGCTACAATAGAACGTACATCATCGCGCTTTGCTTCCAAAGCTTTCTGAAGCACTGTACGCCGGTTACGAATGATAGAAGTTATGCGACTTGCTAACAACGCCATATCAAACGGCTTAACTAAATAATTATCAGCTCCCAGCCCCAATCCGTGTAATTGGTTGGTTTTATCGGAAAGGGCAGTAAGCAGAATTACCGGAATATGAGATGTTTCGTAAGTAGACTTAATTTTACGGCAAAGTTCGAATCCATCCATACGCGGCATAACCACATCGGAAACAATGAGGTCGGGCTGCAAGTCATTCAGCATCTCCCAAGCTTGCTGCCCGTCATTAGCTGTAGTTACACGAAAATGCTCACGCAATGGATGTACCATGAACTCGCATAAAGCATGGTTGTCTTCTACAATAAGGATATGCATATCGTGTACCGCCAAATCTCCGTTTTCAGACATCTCAATTTTATCTGCTACGGGCACATCGGCAGTTTTCATTTGGGAAGCAAGCCGTAAAGGTACCGTAATATCGAAAGTAGTCCCTACCCCGAGTTCACTGGTTACGGTAATCTTTCCACCATGAATGGAAATATATCTTTTTGTCATCAACAAGCCGATGCCTGAACCTACAATCTGCGCATTCACTGCATTATCACTGCGGTAGAACTCATGAAACAACTTACGCTGCGCCGCTTTGCTGATTCCTATACCATAATCCTTGATACGCAGCACCCATTCAGTCGCCTTTCCGGTAAAAGTCACTTCAATAAGTTCTCCAGAAGTAGAATATTTTACTGCATTGGAAAGCAGGTTATCGACCACCCTTTCCAGCATACGCACATCAGCCTGTACCCAATAATCCTCCGGCATAAGGTCAACCTTAATATCTATTTGTTTTCCGGCAGCATATGAAGCATATATTCCGGTACGTCGTCTAATGAGATCGGTTAGATTAAAGTCGGTAAACAACGGCTGTTCGCATCCAACATCCAGCTTTTCGAAATCAAGCAACTGAGTAACCGTGTCGGATAACCGTGCAGTTTGTTCAGAAGCTAGTGTTAAACACCTGGTTCCCCACTGCGAAAGAGATTTTTCCTTATGTAACTCCTCTATAGGTGCTTTAATAAGCATCAATGAAGTACGTATATCATGTGCCATACGTGTAAAAAAGCGTATTTTCTCATTAGAGTAACGATGATGCAAATACTGTACATAATAGCGAATGACAAGAAACAGCAAACTAATGATTACAGTTACCACCAATAACCGGAACCATACCGTTTGCCAAAATGGAGGCTCAACAACAATAGAAAGTTGCCGCTGTGACAGCAGGCTACCATCGTACAACCGGATACAAAGCGTATAATTTCCAGCCGGTAAATTGATATAGTTGATATATCGGTTAGTGGTATAAGTACTCCATGTTTCATCCTGCCCCACTAACCTCCATGAAAAGGAGACAGACTTACTGACGCTTCCTAGCGGAAGTACCGACAATGTAAAAGAGTTTTGCGGATAATTCAAATGCAATGTAGAAAGACTGTCGATAGGAACAGATAAATTAAAATCAACCGTTTCCCGAATAGAGCGTCCCGATACATGTATATCCGAAAAATAGATACGTCCCGAAGGATGAATTGTATTAATTTTGCTGGGATAAAATAAAACAACTCCATTGTTACTGCCGAAAGCTAGTCGACCGTCAGGTAATTGGCAAGCAGCATTAACACTGAACGACACATTTGCTAACTGTGGTTGAGTAGCAAATGTCCGTATTTGTTTATGAAAAAGATTATAACAACACAATCCGTTATCTGTACCTATCCACAAATTATTGTTAGCCAATAGTATACTTTTAGTATAATTACTTGGTAACCCCTGCTGTGTAGTAATGCGTACTTGTTCGGCTGTATGCATATTCAAACCTATCACCCCTCCTGAAGTACAGACCCATATAATACGGTCTGCAACAGCAATATCATGTACAGTATAACCAGATAAAAGGATATCTAATTTACCAGTTTCCTTATCCATCAGTAGCAAACCATATGCACATCCCAATAAAATTTGTCCGGGTGAAAGTTCTGCAAAACAATAAACAGGTTGTGTATCATATGTCCGAAGTTTCCCATCGATGGCATTGCAACAGTATACATTACCTTTAACGCCTCCCATCCACACATCGCCCTCGCTGTCCACATAGGTTGCAAACACAAAACCACCCGCACCGAATATATTGCCATCACGGCTTGTATAATGATGCAGTTTACGACCTGTAGTTTCATCCAATACGTAGAGTCCTTCACCATAAGTTCCAGCATAAATACGTCCTTTCTTATCAGTGGCCAACGATAAGAATACCTGCTGGCATCCCCTATATAACTGTTTCCACCTATGAGTATAAGCCTCACGTAGACTGATACCGTCATTGGTCGCAATCCAAAGATTTCCCCGACTATCGGTAACGATATGGTTTACCTCATTATTATGTAACGATTGCGGATTATTGATACCATGTACTAAATGTTCCACGTTGGAACGTGTTATTTCTGTATACTGTAACCCTCCACTATTAGTAGCTGTCCATACCCGGTGGTCATCGACCAACAAGGAGTAAACACTATTACCACGCAAAGAAGAAGGGTTATCAAGGTTTTCACGTAATACCTGTCGTACTTGACAAGCTTCCGAATCAAGTATCCATATACCGCCACCATCGACACCAACCCAAAGCGAAGTAGTATCAGGTATCAGAATATCCCGCACAATAAGTTTCGGAAATTGTGGAATCGCAGCTTTCCGGAGCATTTGATCGATAAGATCATACTGCCACAATCCCGCATTATAGGTACCTATCCAAACACGATGGGTATGCGCATCATAGCGAGCAGATGATATAATATAAGGAAGATGGCCCTGCAATTTAGTTTTCGTACGATTACGGGTATTGATACGGTATATGGACGATTGTACAAAAGCTAATGCATAACAACCTTCCAATAGCGTCATATTAGAAATACCTGCTATATTATCAAATGCCCGTACAATTTCTTCGCCCGTCCATAAAAAAATACCAGTACTAGTACTTATCCATACTTTTCCATCAACATCTATTAACAAATTAGTAACCCAATCCTCATTCCCCAATAATGATGAAAACGTAAACCAGAGGTCGAACTTATTCAATACACGGTTGTAACGGAATATTTGTCCATTTTGAGTAGCAACAACCCGCCACGACAAGCCATCTTGATCTGCATCACATCAGTCGTAGTAAATGGAAGCGAGTAGAGCTGATAATCGTCAGTCGCAACCCGCAAAACCCCAGTACGTGAAGCAGCCCAAACAAAACCGTCATCATCACGCACTACAGCAGTTACTTCACGCATGGAAATGCCTGACAAATTATTAATATTACAGAAAGCGAAATCCTGGGACACTGCTACATTGGAGAACTCCGATAACAGAAAAGCAAATATTAATGCTGAATTCAACTTGCAAATGCAACAGAATTCTGATTAATAATTTGTTTAAA
>OGUP01001331.1_pt1 | contig 14123 bp, 10 predicted proteins | sample 1553661 | NCBI WGS metagenome assembly OGUP01 (sample SAMEA2580026, study PRJEB22360) | human gut metagenome | biome: human gut; feature: human-associated habitat; material: faeces | place: Denmark | collected 2008/2010
ATCATCCGCAAGAACATGCAGGCGCAGTGCTGCAAACTTCTCGACCTGCTATGCGCCGCGGGCGTGCCCCTGCTCGCCGGCGTCGGAATGCTCCGCGAGGTCATCGGATTCCACCCCTACCGCAAGTCGTTCGACGAGATCGCGCGACGGCTCGAACGGGGCGATGCCTTCGCCGAAACACTGGCCCGATTCCCCGATCTCTACGACCGAAAACTCACGGCGCTCGTCCGCGTCGGAGAGCAGACGAACCGCCTACCCGAAATGCTCCGCAGGCAGGGTGAGACCCTCACCGAAGAACTCGAATACGCAATCCGCCGCATGGGTGCGATGCTCGAACCCGCACTCATCCTGCTCGTCGGAATTCTCGTCGCCGTGATCCTAATCGCCATGTATATGCCCATGTTCTCCCTCGGAGGAATCATGGGGTAATACCTTTATTAACCAACTTAAACAAATTTATCATGAGAAAAACTTTATTACTGACCGTCGGATGCCTGTTGGGTATCTGGACTTTCTGCTATGCGCAGAACAATCCGATTATTCCGGATTATTTGTCTTCGGGCGGTGTCGGGAACAACCTCAATACCGGAACTCCGCAGGTTTGGAGTCTCCTCAAATACGGAGGCAGCGCTCCGAACCTCTATACCGGTACTGTATCGGCGTCGATTCCTCTTTACACTTATCAGGACGAGGATTTTACGTTGCCTGTCGTGCTGAATTACGCTTCGAACGGCTATATGCCGAATATTCAGGCCAGTGACGTGGGACTCGGCTGGTTCCTCAATACGGGCGGCGTCATCACCCGTACGGTCCGGGGAGTTCCCGACGATTATATGAGTGCGGGCTTGTGGGGTTATTTTTTCAACAACCAGGATTTTACGAATGAATCCTGGAATTTGTGGGCGAACTATATCAACGGCCAGGATAAAGAGATGTATTCGATTAAAAGTGGAAGTATGAGTGTAGAAACCGAACCGGATATTTATACGTTCAGCTTCCCGGGTCATTACGGCAAATTCATATCGACAGGCGGGAAAATCCATGTTTTCGATACGGACGATCCGCATGGGGAGTATTCCGTCGAAATATACGATCCGCTGGTCACTTCGAAGGTCATTACCATCGTTACGGGGGATGGATACCGTTATAAGTTTCTGGCGAAAAACGAGAAGGCGTTCGTGGCGGAGCCTAATGCCGATGGAAGCGGACTTGTTTGGACCGAAATTGGTCATTTGTCGCCGAAAACGCGTGCAGCTGACGAGGAAGACGGTTCGGCAAAGCTGCCCGAAAACTGGTATCTCTCCTCGATTACCGCTCCTAACGGGCGTGTCGTTACCTTCGATTACGGAAATGATCTCGAAACAATTCGGTATGTGGAAAATTGCCGGGTCGGGGGTGCTTTTATAGGTTATAGAGGTGTAGAAGAACCTGCTGTATTCCATTATAAGGAGCGAGCCGTGCAGTTGAAGTCGATCGATATCGACGGCCTTGCGAAAGTCCGGTTCGCCTACGGCGACCGGCGTGCTGAGTTGAAATCGGACGAAACAGCATTGGATACTCCCGAAAAACTCGATACGATCGTCATTACTAAATGGTCGGATGAACATTCGAAGTTCGTCACTTTGAGAAAATGTTATTTGCAATATACTTACGGAATCGGTAACCCGGTATTGTTGTTGAGTTCCGTGAGGATTCCCGGTCAGGGAACTTACAGTATGGAGTATTATCGGCAGGACGAACCCTTCCCGTTTCAGGGAACGGCAAGTATTGACTTTTGGGGGTACTATAACCGGGAGGCGACATACGAGCCGTTCGATCTGCAGTTTCCGTTGTTGAATGATTCTTGCTACAATTTTACCGAAAGAATCGCGGACCCCGCCGGACCCCGGAAACCCGGTCCCGAATATGCCCGTCAGGGAATGTTGTCGAAACTGACCTACCCTACGGGCGGTTATACGACCTATCAGTACGAACCTCATATGTTTCGAGATTACCTGGTCCGGGATCGCAGTAGTCAAAATATTCCTTACTTGAAAAGGTATGTTAAAGATACGATCGCAGGCGGTTTGCGCATCCGCCGGATTACGGATCACCCGATTACAGGTGATTCGATCGGCCGGACCTACTTCTATTTGAATGACGAAGAACAAAGCAGTGGTAATTTACTAAAAAATCCGGTCGCCTATTATGTGATTTGCAGACAGGGCGGTGAAACGATATGGGGTTATAATTATTCGGGTATTACCGGTTATCGTACAGACCAGCCTCATGTGGAATATGCAGTTGTTCGTGAAGTGGCAGATGACGGATCGGCCGTATATTTCCAATTTTCCAACTATCACAATGCTCCGGACAGTTATCGGATCAATAAAAAGACATTGAAACATCCGAATATCGATGTTTTGAAATATCTTGTAGACGGTTCGGATAAAATGGTTAAGCACGAGGACTTGCCGATGCTGGTTAATAACTTCCTGACCGAGCCGGATTTCGAACCACAATACCGGGGGAAATTACTGTCGATAAGTTATTATGACAAACCCGATGTGGCCGGTAATAAATTTTTGCGGAAAAAAGTGGAATATGCCTATTTGACCGATACGACCGAATTCCGGAGGAAATATGTCGAAAGCGTCAAGTTCGCCGGGGATTATTTTTACGTACAGCGGTCCTATCTCGAGCCCTATCCTCTGGACCATGTGACCGAAACGGAATATTTCAAAACCAGGGGTGCCACGGTGCAAAGCCGGAAGCAATATGCATATACCTACAATGCGTTGGGGCAAATTAAGAGCGTGCGCCGTACCGAGAGCGACGGTACCGGGATGTTCGAACGGACCCAATATGTGTCGGACCTCTCCTCGACTGAACAGAACAGCGGTGTTTATGCGACCATGATCGCAAAGAATGTGCTGAATTTGCCGCTCAAGGTTTGGAAAACCGTCACCGACGGAAAGACCGATCCGAACCGCCCTGGATTCGGAGAAACTGAACTTCGGATCGCCGAAGACCAGTATGAGTATATGGCTGTCGCCAACAAGATCATTCGGGTTAAAATGCACAAGGTAGCCCGAATCGGAGCGCCTCAAGCTATTTCGACCCAGCCGGTTTGCGATACGGTTACCGTTTATCAATACGACGATATGGGGCGTCTGGTGCAGACTACGGACCGTGCGGGACTCAAGGTAAGCTATGTCTGGGGCTATCGCGGGTTATACCCCATAGCCCAAGTCGTCGGTGCGGACTATGCTGCGGTAAAGCAAAGGGTCGGGAGCGCACTTCCATTGACAGCAGGACTCGATACGGACGAAGAAACGGCTCTTCGGAGCCTCCCGAATACACTGGTAACGACTTATGAATACGATCCACAAGTCGGAGTTTGTAAAGTGACCGATCCGTCAGGTCGTTATAAACGATTCACTTACGATAATTTCGGCAGACTGGAATCTGAAACACGCCAGGAATTCCCTGTTTTTATTTATGAATATTCTGTTGCTAATAAATAATATTCGATTGATATGAAAAAAATATTGTATATTGCTATGGCAATTTTTTATTTGTATATGCCGGGATTTGCGAATGCGAATCGTTTTGGAACCTCTGCAAATGCCGCTGTATTCGCGCTACCGGAGTCCGAAAAGTTCTCTGTGGCACAGGTCAGCGACGTGTTGTCGTCCGAGGGTGCGCAGCGTGCCGTTACGGAAGGAGATCCCACCGGAAATAATTTTGTCGCAACGGGAGTGGTCAGGTCTTTTCTGAAAGATGTCGCCTATACACAGTATCAATATGCGGACGGGTTGGGAAATACCGTAGAAACGGTTTACCAGGGATTCACGCCGCAGGGAAATGACCTCGTCAGCTTCCAGGAGTACGATCCTGCCACCCGCCGGTTCGTATCGTGGCTTCCGGCACCGGCTCGGCAGGCGAATGGAGCTTATGTTGGATTGTCCGAGGTTAAGTCGCTTTCCTCCGGTTATTACGCGGATTCTAAGGCTTACACCACTGTTGTGGCCGATCTGTTTAACCGGACCACCGTTCAAATCAAGCCCGGCGAGGCGATTGCGACTGCCGGTGTCGTATGCAAATACGACTACGGAGTCAATACCGATGTCGATGAAGTTCGGGAAATAGCTATTGGTGTAAAGAACGACAGTCTTTACATGGATATTACCGGGGTCTATCCGGCTTATTCGCTCGACGTGGTGACGATTACCAACGAGGACGGCCGAGAGTCGAAAACCTACACCGACAAGGCGGGACGGGTCGTTATGAGTTCTTCGGGAAATGCAAGAACCTATTACGGTTACGACGCTCTGGGACGGCTGACCGTAGTCGTTACGCCCCAGGGGGCTACGGGTTTCGCCTCGTTGAGTAAACTCAACGTTCAGGCGCTTTCCGACGACGAGTCGCAGCAGATCGGAACTCCGACGATTGCCGATCCCGCGAATATCGGGATGCGTTCCGCGTTCGTCCAGAACTTTTGTTATTATTACCGATATAACGACCAGGGACAACTGATCGAACGGAAATTCCCCGGGGCAGTCCGCGAAGAGTTGGAATACAACAAACGGGGACAACTGACTACCCGCTTCCGGGGCAAGGTGACCAACGATAAAACCCTCGAATATGCGGACCGCTATCTGTACGACGGTCTGGGACGTCTTTATGCGGTCAAGTTCGCGATTTACAGCCTGGATGCGCAAGGCAACCGGGGAATGCTTCCGTCCAATCCGATTACGATGATCGACTATAAGTTCGATTCTTATGAAGCTGTTCCGGCGGAATTGGCATACAAGAGCGAACCGATCGGCAATATGTCGGCCGGAGTGGATCGCACTGCGGTCAAAGGGTTGAAGACTTATGAGAAAATCCGGGTGCTTACCGAGCAGGACCGAACTGCGGGTTATATCGAACGGGCCTATTATTACGATATGCTGGGACGCGTGTTGCAAGTCGTGGAGAAGAACTACCTCGGCGGTATCAGCTATTTCACGACGGCTTACGATTTACAGGGTAATCTCACCTTCCGACGGGAACGGGTCGTACCCAAAACAGGCTGTGCGGAGGATCTTCTCACGGTGGAATACACCTATGACAATGCCGGTCGAATGCTTACCCAGACTTCGACCTTTAACACGTCGAAACCAGTTACTGTAACTTACTCCTACAACGAAATCGGTCAGCTCGTGCGTAAGAACATCAACGGGCTTATCGAGGACTATACGTATAACGTTCAGGGTTGGCTTACGAGCCAGGACAGTCCCTATTACAGTGCCCGGCTCAAGTATTACGACAGTGAGAATCCCTCGTACACCGGGAATATTACCGAATGGAACTGGGGCGGTGCCGGTACGATGCCGCATACGTATAAATACGAGTACGATGCCCTTTCGCGTCTGACCGAAGCACGTTACAGCGGCAATATGGGCACCGATCGCTATTCTGAACGCGGAATCAAATACGACCGCAACGGTAATATCCTGAAAATGACCCGTGGATTGAACGAACAGCTTGAATACAAATACAATGATGCCGGTCAGCTCTATGGTATTAACCAGGCATCTGTGGTTTACGACAACCTCGGTAATTTGGTCCGGGATTCCCGGAATGGCCTGACTATTGCATACAATTTTTTGAACCTGCCCATGCAGATCAAGTCGAGTGCTGACAACTTTGAGTTGAATTATTGTTATCGCGCCGACGGAGGAAAATTCTCCGCATTGGATGCCGATAAAACGGGTTTGATTTATATCGGTTCTTTGGTATATAAGCAGACAGCCGGGAGTAAGATAGAGTTCGAGAGCGCCGCCTTCAGCGACGGTCGGTTCCGGAAAAATACTCATAGTTGGAATACGAATTACGCTCCGGAGTATTATTTGAAAGATCATCTGGGGAGTCCCCGGGCATTTGTGGATTGGTCGGGTGAATTGATCGCGTTGCGCGATTACTACGCTTTCGGGAAGTCTTGGTTGAAACCCAATTCCCCGGCTACTTCGGACCTGTCCCGTTTCAACGGCAAGGAGGAGCAGACGGTCGGCGACGCCGGATTACTCGACTTCGGAGCACGTTTCTATCATCCGGACCTCGGCTGCTGGCTGACGCAGGACCCGATGGCCACTGAATATATAAATATCAGCCCATATGCTTACTGTGTAAATAATCCAATTCGATATATAGATCCCGATGGACGGCAAATTGGTATAACTACGATCATAGATGGTCGAAGTGTTCTTTATACTTGGAGAAGTATAAATGGTGTATGGGGCTTTTACGATAGTTATGGGAATAAATATAGTGGTAACGATCCTTTTGTGTTATCAGTGATTGATAGTATTACCACTATCATGCAGGGTGCTTGTGGAAGTAGTTTGATTCAAAATATTGTCAATAATCCGGAAATTGTAGATATCAAACTATCAAACGAAAATAATTATTTCTCCTATAATAAGGATAATGCAACATACATTGTATATTGGAATCCAAATTCAAACGTGTTGATTCCGACTACTGACGGCATGAAAGAGAATATTCCGTATGTCAGTCAGGCTCATGAGCTTCAACATGGTTTGGATTATATTTCTGGAACAGGGGATAGCGGTGTTTGGATTACTGTTATGGATAAGGATGGAGAAGTGAAAAATATTAAGAATACGGAGATTTCGGCTACACATATGGAAAACTTGATCCGAGCAGAACATGGCTTGCCATTGCGGACACACTATTTGCCCGATGGGAACAGCCGAAGTGCTATAATCGATAGACAGACTTCGAGAAGTCTGTATTATGATTGTAATGGCAATACAACTTTTCAAAAAATTATAAGTCCTAATAAAGGTTATAAGTATAAAAGAAGATGAAAAAATTATTTTTTATAGGATGTTTCGTTTTTTTGTGGAGCCATTCCTTTCCACAAAGGAACGAGTTGTTTCAAATCTGGAAAACGGCAGCTGAAGATGTGAATAAATATGATTATAGGCCTAAATATGAAGTTTTGGACCCGGACTCGTATCATTTTCATACGTATGATCTGCAAGAAACGCTTCATACGACATACTCTCGTTTGACGGATTCAGATTACAAGAAATTAGCCCGTAGCCTTATTAAGAAGGGAGGGTTTGATTTTGATCGTCAGAATGACACATTGATGTTTTTGTTTAACTTTTATCTGTCTGTAAATGTCCCTGGTGTTGTAATTGCAAAATCTAGTTGTTCGGAAAAAGTTTATTTTGTGAGAGAGCCAGGTATTGTTTTTCGTAGTTATCCGGTAACGAAGGAATTTAATGACGGTAATATAGCTTTTAAAGCCCAATATGAGGGAGATGTGGCGAAATTTCGAGAGCTATTTTTAAAATATGGATATTATGATGGCAAGGAAGTCGTTTTACGTATTGTTCTGAAAAATGGGAAGGTTGTGTTGCCGTCTTATCTCTGGATTTATCCAGCCATAAGAAGGGAACTGCTGGATCAATAAAATCTTTAATTTGCATTTTACCGGCAACCCTTTTCATTGGGTTGCCGGTTTTTTATATGCTTGGATTTGGACTTTAGGGGGATTTTTGTTTAATTTAGTAATGTAGATCAAGTCGAGTGCAGACAACTCTGTCTTGAATTACTGTTACCGTGCCGACGGAGGAAAATTCTCCGCATTGGATGCCGATAAAACGGGCTTGATTTATATCGGTTTTATCTACATCAATTATTTAACTCATCTATTGTTCTGTAAAACAAAATTTATAAGACTGTTCCAATTTCGAAATATTGTCTTAATGATGTTTTTCTTTTGTTGTTTCCCGTCGGAACGATTTTCACTTTGTCAGTAGCATCCTCTTTCGGTTGCCGTCGGAAAAGATAGGTGCCCGTCCGCGCCTGCGGCGCTCGCTCTCTACGCAGCGGAAAAATCATCCTCGCGCGGGCTTCGGTATTTTTCCGTCGCTTCGTTCGCACGGTGCACCAGTATTCTTTCCGAGGCAACCGATCCGTTCGGGATCGCCCCTCGAAGAATTATCGATTATCGTATCCGATGCAAATAGACTTTGCATCGCATCAACACGTGAGACACACGGTAAAAACTGTCCAATCATTATGACGAAGACGAAGAAGTCCGCTTCTCGGAAATCCTCCCTCCCTGCACCGGAGACGACCACTGCTGCTTCCGCAGCACCGCTCTCGGAACAAAGTTCGACAACCTCCGCTGCCGCATTCGAAGCCGTCGCGTCCGCTTCGGAGGGCACTCCTGCCGCTACGCCGATCGTCCTTCTGGAGCTGAATCGGATCGTTTGCAGCACCTATAACCCTCGCCGCAATCTGAATGAGTCGTCGCTGGATGAACTCGCCCTGAGTATGCAGCAGACGGGCCAGCTGCAACCGATCTGCGTACGCGGCAGCGGTGAGCACTACGAAATCGTTTACGGGGAGCGCCGCTACCGGGCCGCGCAGCGTGCGGGCTTCACACACATCAAGGCCCTTGTCTATGAACATCTCACGGACGAGGATGCGGAGGACATGGCCATCACGGAGAACCTCCAGCGTGAGGACGTAGCACCTCTCGAAGAGGCTGCGGCGTTCCTTCGTGCGCTCAAAACGGGCCGTCATACGGTCTCGACGCTCGTCGACAAGTTCGGCAAGAGCGAGCGTTACATCCGTTCACACCTGAAGCTCAACGACCTTATCGAGCCGCTCGCGAACCTGCTCGAACGCGAGGAGATCATCGAAAGCATGGCCATCGAGCTGGCCAAATACCCTTCGGAGGTTCAGCAGTGCGTCTTCGAGGAGCATTTCGCAAACGACGGTCACAACTCGTGGAAGAACACGTCGCCGCGTCAGGTGGGCCAATACCTTCACGACCGCTACATGACTAAGCTGAACACCTATAAATTCGACAAGACGGAGTGCTCGACCTGTGCCGAGAATACGGCCAACAACATTCTCTTTTCGGACCTTGCCGAAGGGTGTGCGGGCTGCGAAAACCGGGCCTGCATGATCCGCAAGAACGACGAATTTTTAGTTGAGAAAGCGATCCGGATGCAGCGAAACGACCCTCGTACGCTGCTTGCCGTGGAGGTGGGGCGCTATTCGGATGCCGTTCTCGAACGCCTCACATCCCAAGGTTATACGGTCGAGGTCATCGACACCTACAGCATGTGGGAGCCGGACGTTCCCGTGCTTCCTGACGTCGAGGTTCCCCAAGAGTCGGATTACGAGGACCGGGATGAGTATTTAGAGGCTCTGGCGGAGTACGAATCCGAGGTTTCGGAGTATCGTGAGAATATGAAGAAGCTGGATGCGGAGATCGACGCGGGCCGAGTGCGTAAATATGCCCTTATCGGTATGCTGGACGTCGATCTGTTCTACGAGGAGGTTCCGGAGCAGATCGAGGAGACGTCCGACGACGAGGGCGTCACGGTCTATACGTCGATCGCTCCGCGTCCCATTGTCGAGGAGCTTGAGAGCCGCATCGTTATGGCACATCGCTCATGCTATACGCAAATGACGACGGACCTGAAACGAGTACTTCGGGAAACGGAGATTTCTTCCTCCGCTCTTGCGGCTTCCGAGAGCCGGCTGTACGGCTATTCGCTGCTACGCCTGCTTCCGTCGAGCTACGCCGAAAAACTGGGTTTGGAGCGCGAAGCCTTGCAGGATGTGCAACATATCGGCGATTTTCTCGATCATCTGGACGGGGATCGCATGAATATGCTGATGCGGTCGGTGATCTTCGATTGCATGGACCATATCGAAGAGTTCCGGCAGACGGATGAAACGTTCGAGCTGCAACTGCTGCGTCAGTTCGCCCTGCAACAGGACAAGGAGACGAGCGAGCGTGTGATCGCGGAGCATCTGGATCGCCTGGAGAAGACGCAATCCAGACTCGAAGAGCAGCTTCACGCTTTGGAGCAGCGCAAGGCGCAGGAGTTGGCCGCCGAGGTGGAAGCCTTCGATCCTGTGGTTCCCGAGGATCCTGACATCCCGCAGGAGAGCCCTGCGGAGGATGTTCCGGAGCCTGAAGGAGAGCCGTTAGACCCTGATCTGTGGCCGGAAGCGTCAGCATCGCTTGCGGCATAACAGGTATAAATAATGTCGATACCGGGAGGAGCGGATAACCGCTCCTCCCGGCTTTTTATTCCCTAACCAAAACCAACACCATTATGACAAAACCGAGCGAACATTTCCGGGATACGATCCGGGAATATCTGGAGCAGCGTGCAGGCGCGGATGCGCTTTTCGCGGCCTCCTGTGCCAAAGAGCATAAAAACCTCGACGACTGCATCACCTTTATTCTGAACTATGTCCAGCAGAGCGGCTGCAACGGCTTCACGGACGCGGAGATCTATTCGCTGGCCGTGCATTACTACGATGAGGACGACATCGACGTAGGCAAGCCGCTCGATTGCCGCGTCGTCGTGAACCATACGATCGTTCTGACCGAGGAGGAGCAGCGCGAGGCGCACGAGCGGGCGCTTCGCAAAGCCACCGCCGAAGCCTATGCGAAGATAACGCACAAGAGCAAATCCCAACCTGCGTCGAATGCCGCAAACGCTGCGAATCAACAAAGTCTTTTCTGAGCCATGAAGCCGAGAACGAAACTGCAACGTCGCATCGTGGCGGCGAGCGGCCGCCTGCCGGAGATCACACCCGCGCAGCTGCATTGGGGCTATGCCCATCTTCTGCCACATGAAGCATTCCGCACCAAGAGGGGAAAAATCACCTGCACCGAATGTCGGCATACGTGGCAGGGAGATCAGCAAATCGACCGTGCCGTCTGCCCGCATTGCGGCGTGCGACTTACGGTCGTAACCACCCGTCGGCGCACGTCCTGGAATAAGGCTTATCTCTCTGTGGTCACGACAAGGAAGGGCTTGCAGGTCGTACGCTACTTCCTTCTCGAACGGCAGGTGCGGGACGGACAACCCGCACGCTACGAATGCTGCGAGGTCATGCAGCGCTGGATTACGCCCGACGGAAAAATCGCTACCGTAGCACGCATGCGCAATATGTCCTATTATTCCTACGATGTGTGGCGCTGCGCTACGCCGCTGGAGCTGCGGTCGGAATGTTGGTTTTACAACCGCATATCCGTCGAACGGAGTTACCCTCGCTGCCGCCTTATCCCCGAATTGCGAAGGATGGGACTTCGCTACGACCTTTATGCGGAGAATCCTGTCGGTATCTTCCGATATACCTTCAGTCAGCGCCATGCGGAAACGCTGCTTAAAATCAGGCGCTACGACTTGTTCCGCTACTTCTGCCGAGCGGGCGGGCGTCGGATCGAAGATTACTGGCCTTCGCTCCGCATCTGCCTGCGCAACGGCTACCGCATCGATGATGCGGCTTCGTGGTGCGACTATATCGACATGCTGAGTCGGTTGGGCAAGGACATACATAACGCGCATTACGTCTGTCCGTCGGATTTCCGGCAGGCGCACGACCGCTGCCATGCGCTTCTGGCCCGCATCGAGGCCGAGGAAGAGGTCGCACGCCGGCGTGCGGAATACCTCGAATACGAGAAACAGTACCGGAAGGCCAAAGGCAAGTACCTCGGCATCGCTTTTTCGGACGGAGAGATCGAAGTTCGGGTGCTGCAAAGCGTTCAGGAATTTATCGAGGAGGGCAAGGCTATGCACCACTGCGTCGAGCGGTATCACGACAAGAGCGATTCGCTCATCCTCTCGGCCCGCATCGCGGACCGGAGGGTGGAAACGGTGGAGGTTTCGCTGTCGCGGTTGCAGGTCGTGCAGTCGCGCGGGGCGTGCAATAGGAATACGGAGTATCATGACCGCATCGTCCGCCTCGTGAACGACAATATGTCTCTTGTCCGAGCCGCCAGCCATAAAAGAGATAAAGCTCCCCGTGCTGCAACTCTCGGCCGCGCTGCGTCCAACAGGCGGAGGGTTCCGGCATAAGATCTTTGATAAGAAACCGGTTGCTCTTGAATCGGATTCTCAAGAAAAACGGCGCAACAGAGTTGCCGGTGCTGCTGAAAATCGCTATTTTTGCAAATATAACGAACATCAATATGCAGCACTTATGACAAAAGCAGAGATCGTCAAGCAAATTGCCGGACAAACGGGTCTGGAGAGTAAAATGGTCGCAGGTGTCGTCGAGGCGTTGTTGGAGCGGATTCGTGCAGCCCAGATAGGCGGACAGAATGTCTATTTCCGGGGTTTCGGCAGCTTCGTGCGCCGCGAGCGAGCCGCGAAGAAGGCCCGCGACATCTCGCGCAACACGACCGTCCTCGTGCCGGCGCATACCGTCCCGGCGTTCAAGCCTTCGAAGGCGTTCATCGAGTGTCTTAAAAAATAGTCGCCTCGGTATGAAACAATCGTCGCCGCAGGGGACTCGACTCCTGCGGCGACGATGTTGTGCGGTCGTTACTCTGCGAAACGGTTTCCGAGGTCCATCCGTTCGTGGAGGATTCTGACGATTAGAACGATCCGGCCGGATTCGATGCGGTAAAAGAGGATATGTCGTCCGACTCTGAATCCATATAACCCCTCGGCGATCTGTTCGTAACGCCGCCCGATCGGGACGGTGCTTGCGGCAATCTTTCGACAGGTCGCCACAAGCAATCCGTAATAGCGGTCTGCCTGCTCTTCCGACCATCGCTCTACCGTGTAACGCCAGATGTCCGAGAGGTCCTCGACGGCCTTGCGGGTAAAACGAAGTTCAGTCATCTGCACATCGGGCTTTCAAATGCTGTAAATGCCGTTCGGGATCGAAATCTTCCGCAATGCCGCTGTCGATTCCTTCGGCGACGGCATTTTGCAGGTCGAGCATGCGGCTCTCGTTTTCTTCGAGCAGCCGCAGCCCGGCGCGTATGACCTCGCTGGCATTGTTATAACGCCCCTGGGCGATCTTGGCTTTGATGAAGCGCTCGAAATAGTCTCCGAGTGCTACGGATGTCGTTCTCATAGTTCCTTCTCTTGTACAGCTACAAAGTTACCAATATTTAGTAATATAACAATTCTCCGGCCGAAATTATTGTGCCGCTGCGGATCGCTCCGCTGCGGATCAAAGGGTCCGTGCCAGCCTGATCTGCTTGTTGCGAATCTCGATACGCTGATGGCGTGCTCCGTTTCGTTCGACGATTTCGAGTACGAGGCGCTTGTCGTCGGGCATGGTGAACTTGGGCAGCGCGAAGACTGTTCGCTGGCGCTGATGGGCACGTACGATGCGCAGGTCGTTGCATACGCGCAGCAGTTCGAGGGGTGTCTGCTGCTGTGCCGTTCGCTTTGCGACCTTGCGATCTTCGATCCGAAAATGTAGGTCCTCGACTTCGAAAGAGATGTTGGAGTTGTTATAGAGCGACAGATGGATGTATATCACGTCGTTGCGGACGTAGATACCCTGCACCTCGGTTTCGATACCGTAATGCTTTTTCCGCAGCCGCATCTCGGTTCGGTTGAGTCTGTAGATGTCGTTGAGCGTCTTCTTGACTACGGCGGGACGTTCGCGTCCGGTGGCTTCGAGCAGCACGCGACCTTCTGCGGGCGGCGTCTGCACGGCCGGGGGTGCGGACGTCGCAGCGCCTATCTCATGCGTTGCGACCTGCGGGTTCTCGGCATAGCGTGCATCGAAGGAGTAGTAGCCTCCGTCCTCGGTGATGACCGTCAGGTTGGTTTCTGCTGCGAAATTCCGCACGGCCGCCTTCACCCGCACGACGTTTTCGGCCCCGTCGGCCTTGCCTGCTATGATGTCCATCGAGCCGATGTCGATATACGTGACGGGCGACGGGAAGAGGATGTGTACAGTCTTGGTGAATCCCGCTTCGATACGCAGGGGCCGGATCTCCGCCGGCGTTTCCGGTGTCGTTCGTGCCGTAACCTTTACCGCCGTGATTGCGGCGACGATCAGGGCCAGATAAATAAGGTCTCTTTTCATTTTACTGCTGTTTTGAAATCAATAATAGCTGATGGTTGGCTTTGAGGGTTATCTTCACCTCGCGGAGCTTCCCGGCGACATACTGCGACGAAGCCTGCAATCCTCCGCGCGCCAGTTCGGACAACATCTGCTGTCCGGCCGAACGGGTGACGTTTACGCTCGTGCCGGCAGTCTGCCCGACGGATGCCAGCGCCTCTTTGAGGGCCGTCCGCTCGCGGGAGTTCGGGACGTTGAGCCCCGGCTGG
>OGUP01001334.1_pt1 | contig 14108 bp, 11 predicted proteins | sample 1553661 | NCBI WGS metagenome assembly OGUP01 (sample SAMEA2580026, study PRJEB22360) | human gut metagenome | biome: human gut; feature: human-associated habitat; material: faeces | place: Denmark | collected 2008/2010
AGCCGCAGATCCTTTACAGCCGCACTTGTCGCCGTGTTGCAGGCGACCGCCAGTCCCTTGATTCCCCGTTTCATCAGCTTTTCCACCACATGAAAGGTCAGCTCTCTGATCTTTTCCCGGTCTTTCACGCCATATGGCGCGTTTTTGGAATCTCCGAAATAAATAAAATCTTCATTTGGCATGATCTGCACTGCTGCCTTCAGTACGCTGATCCCGCCCAGTCCGGAATCCATAAAGCCGATTGGCAGTTCTTTTTCTTTGTTTTGTTCCATTTTTGTGTCCCTGTTTTGTTTCTATGATAATTTTAGCAGATATTACTTGCTTCTCTACGATATCCACGAATTGCTCCGCAGCTACGCTGCTCTCGCAATTCTACAAACATTCAGAATTCGCAGATTTGCCTTGCAAATCGCTACTTCCTCATGTTTGACGGGTATCAAAAACAAAAGCGCAATCATACAAGTATGATAGCTTTTGTTTTTGATACCCTGATATCGTTATTATAAAATCATATTTCATGCGGCGCAAGCACATGCTGCATATCCGCCGGCATTGGGGCGGTAAACTCCATGCGCTCCCCGGTGATCGGATGCGTAAAGCTGATCTTATGCGCGTGCAGCGCCTGTCTGTTGATCAGCTCCTTATCCGGGTTATACAGATAATCGCCGATCAGCGGATAGCCCAGATATTTGAGAAGCACGCGGGTCGGCAAAATCCGCGGATCTGATGCGTCCTGCCCGTCTCCAGCACAAGCGCGAGCAGGCTGTGTCCGTTAGCCTCCGCTACCACACGGTAATGCGTTACCGCTCTGTCTCCGTGTTCAAAATCTATCATACGCTCCAGGCACGAGCTTTCTTTCCGTCCGATCGGCGCATCGATTACACCGGCGGACGGCGTTACCTTGCCTTTTACGATCGCATAATATTCTCTGCTGATCCCCTCTGCCTGCTCTCCCTGCAGGGATTTTGCCGCAACCTGCTGCCCCAGGATCGCACCGCTTACCATATGCTTTGCCACGATCGTAAGCCCGGATGTATCTCTGTCCAGCCTGTTGATACATCGAAATACAAAGGGCGTATTTTTCTGCCTGAAATACCACGCCAGCGCATTACCCAGTGAATTATCATAATTATGCAGTGATGGGTGGATGGGCATGCCCGCAGCTTTATTGATCACCAGCAGATCTTCATCCTCATATACGATATCCAGCGGCAGTTCCACCGGAAGGATCTGCTCTGAGCCCTCTGTCTCGCATATCGTGATCCTGAGCGCATCGCCATCCTGCAGAATGTAATTCTGGTAGACAAACTTTCCGTTTACCTGCACGCTTTCCGGATCTTTTTTCAGGTTGATGAGATTTTGTGTGGAAAATCCTTTTGTTTTCAAAAAGCCACTCACCTTCTGCCCGGGCATCGGATTTGTGATCTTGTAGGTCAGTGTTCGTTCCATTGTTGTTCTTTCTATTGGTATTTTGCATTTTGCTTCTTTTACTTGGTTTTATGACTTTGGAATTTCATTATACCACCACATACTGCTGTCTGGGGGAAATTCATACTTTTTCTCTATTTTGTTCCTTTTAGTATGAAATTTTTCTCTTTCATAACCTGATTTTGTATCACAGCAATCTATCTAGCTGATTTTTTTCATCCAAAAACGACAATTTGCTTCATTTAAGATGAATCCTTGAAAAATCATGAAAAGCGACATCTTTTTTCTTCATCCAAAATCCTAGAAATTTCAGAAAAGGACGAACTTTTAAAAAACATAAAAATTTCATTCATACATATCATCTAATTTATCGGATATTGGTCGAATCCATCAAGATTTATCCCCTGACTGAAACATCCTGTGATAAAACAAATGGGGCTTCGCGATTGCGAAGCCCCGTAAAACATTCTAAACACATAAAGTACATAGCATAACAGCATAAGCTGTTACATACTTATTACATGCTATCCTACAGTCTCTTTAACAGCTCTTCTCTCTGTGCTTCAAAGCCCGGTTTGCCAAGGAGAGCGAACATGTTCTTCTTGTAGCTTTCAACGCCCGGCTGGTTGAATGGGTTTACACCGAGGATGTAACCTGATACGCCGCAGGCGAACTCGAAGAAGTAGAATAACTGTCCTAAGTAGAACTCGTTTACTTCCGGTACGTTAACCTTCAGGTTTGGAACCTGTCCGTCTGTATGAGCAAGGATTGTACCGTTCATAGCTGATTTGTTGACGAAGTCAACTGTCTTTCCTGCTAAGTAGTTCAGTCCGTCAAGATCAACCGGTTCTTCACCGATCGTGATCTCTTCACGGGACTTCTCGATCTCTACAACTGTTTCAAACATGGATCTTGTACCATCCTGAATGAACTGGCCCATAGAGTGAAGATCTGTGGTAAGATCTACGCTTGACGGGTAGATACCCTTCTGATCCTTACCTTCTGATTCTCCGTATAACTGTTTCCACCACTCAGCTACATAGTGGAAGCTTGGCTCATAGTTTGCTAAGATTTCAATGCCTTTGCCCTTGCGGTTCAATGCATTACGGACTGCAGCATATTTGAGGGCATCGTTTTCTTCGTATGGAAGATTTAATGCGTTTTCTCTTCCGCTTGCAGCACCTTCCATTAACTTGTCGATATCTGCACCTGAAACAGCGATCGGCAGAAGACCTACTGCTGTCAGAACTGAGAAACGTCCACCGATATCATCCGGAACAACGAATGTCTCGAAGCCTTCTTCTGTAGCAAGACCCTTTAAGGATCCCTTTGCTTTATCTGTTGTTGCGTAAATTCTCTTTGCTGCTTCTTCTTTGCCGTATTTCTTTTCCATCATTTCACGGAATACACGGAAAGCGATTGCAGGCTCTGTTGTTGTACCTGATTTGGAGATCATGTTGATAGAGAAATCTCTGTCACCGATGACATCCATTAAATGCTTGATATAAGTAGAGCTGATAGAGTTACCTACAAAGTAGATTTCAGGAGTCTTACGAACTTCCTTCGGAATCATGTTGTAGAAGCTGTGACGCAGGAATTCGATCGCTGCTCTTGCACCAAGGTAAGAACCGCCGATACCGATGACAAGCAGTACCTCTGAATCGCTCTGGATCTTGGCTGCTGCCTTTTTGATACGTGCAAACTCTTCTTTATCATAGGCAACCGGAAGATCGATCCATCCTAAGAAATCATTACCTGCACCTGTTTTGGATACTAATGTTTCTTTTGCATCCATTGTGATCTTTTTCATTAAGTCAACTTCGTTTTCGCTTACGAAAGAAGTTGCTTTTGAGTAATCAAATGTAACTTTACTGCTCATTTTTTTCGCTCCTTTATTTCCTTTTCTGTTATGAGGTCCGTGCCATCTGCCTTCTGTTCTTCATAGGAAACAGCCTGCAGCTGGCAGCCACCACACTGACGGGCAGACGGACAAATCGGATCTACACGATATGGAGATGGTTTCAGAATCTCCATCAGGCGACCGTAACCGTAGTTCTTTTTTGCTTTCATGATTTTGGCTGTAACTGTATCTCCAATGACTGCGTCCTTTACAAAAACAGTGAAGCCATCAGCTTTGCCAATGCCTTCACCATCTGTTCCGCAATCCACTATTTCTAACGTAACAATATCATTTTTACGAAATTCCATAAGGATTAAACGTCTCCTGTTCTTCTCAGATTAGATTCAAAAAGTCTGTTGTATCCAAGCCACTCTTTCTTACCTTTGTCCGCCGCAAAGATTTCCGTAAGTGTTTCCATACGTGCATCTGTATTATCTGCAAGGTTCAGAGCTACTGCCTCTGCAAGTGCCGGCTTCTTTGGAGAACCATATTCCAGTTCACCGTGATGAGCCAGGATACAATGAACCAGCTGATTTTCAAGAGTTACCGGAAAATCTGGAATTTCTTTAGCCAGGTCATGGATCATCTGAGCACCAATGATAATATGTCCAAGAAGCTGTCCTTCATCAGTATAATCATTCAGTGGAAAAGAAGAGAGTTCTTTTGTCTTTCCGACATCATGAAGCAGAGATGCTGTAATAAGCAGATCTCTTTTCAGAAGGGGATAAGCAGCTGCCATGTAATCACAAAGCTTGGTAACACTCAAGGTATGCTCCATCAAACCGCCGATAAAACCATGATGTACTGTCTTTGCTGCAGAATGCTCCTGAAATGATTTCAAAAATTCTTTATCTTCTACAAAAAGCTTGTTCAAAAGTGCTGACAGATATTCGTTCTTAACGCTTTTGATCATTGCAAGCAACTGTCCATACATGTCATCTGTACTGTTTTCACTGACCGGAAGATAGTCTGCCGGATCGTACTCACCTTCCTGTGCTTTTCGAACTCTCTTAATGTTCAACTGCATAGCTCCTGCAAAAGTTGTCACATCTCCGACTACATCAATATAATCCAATGCATCAAAATCATCGATTCCCAATGAATTCGGATCCCAGATTTTGCCATCCAACACCCCTGTTTTGTCCTGTAAAATCAGATTCTCATATGGCTTTCCGTTCTTTGTCATTGCCGACTGTTTCTGTTTGCAAAGGTAGATTCCGTTAAGACGGTCTCCCTCATGTAATTCGTTAATAAAACGCATATACTGTTTCTCTTTTCTTTCTATTTTTCTTTGATCAATACATTTAATTCTACATTTACATATGTACCATAGGGATTCTTACGATATACTTCAAGCTTGACTCTTGATCCTTTGACCAGACTCTGAAGAATCGCCGAATACCTATTCATGGAACTGATTTCTTTTCCGTTCAATGCATGAACAATATCTGCATTCTGTACTCCTGCCGTCATAGCCGGTGAATCTTCTTCCACCGCATCTACATATACGCCTCGTGGAATGTCCAGATTTTCAGACTGATATTTTGAAATCGTTGTACCCTGAATTCCAATATAGCAGATATCCTCACCATTTGCCATACCTTCCAGAAGTGGACGCAACTGTGCTGCTTCAACAGCTCGAATCACGCTGCTGTTTTCATTTTCCTGACTGCAGATGATTCCTACAACTTCACCGGACATATTCAGAAGAATTCCTCCTCCGTCCTCACTTCCTACCATATTTGTTGTAAGCATTCCATATTCTTCATCCGCAATTTTCATGCTGCCCGTTACAGAAGTAACCATACCACTGACCAGTGAGTCATAATCCCCAGTTGGACTACCGATTGCAATAACATCATCCATTTGCTCCATGTTATCTTCCGTGGCAAGTACAGCCTCAGAAATCTCATCTTTTGTAGAATCGTTTAACTCTGTGAATGGAACGCGGAACACATAAAAGCCTGTCCGGACATCTTTCTTACACAGCTGTGCATCTGCCATATCTCCATTTGAAAATGTCACCTGAAAATTTCCTGCATCATTCATTCTGTCGGAATATGTCATGATGTAAAAAGCTTCCGTATTTTTTAGGAAAACAAAACCTTCTTCTTCTCCGTATTTCAAGAACGAATCATCCAGTAGATCTGAATCTGTACCGAGTGCTGCTATTCGCACAAGTGCTCTGCGCGGTGTCTCAGATACTTTTCTCACCTGTTCAGCCCATGTACCCGACTTTTCATCCTCTGCATCTATCTCCGTTGAAGGTTTAGTATTTGCCAGTGCTGTTGAAGTGTTTTCATCCTCTGCTTCATCCACACATGAAGCAGCTGTAACAGATGGCACCAATGTAACATCGGTATACTGTTCCGAATGTTTTCTCAAAGACGGTGCTACTTCTGGCAAAATCAGTGCTGCAGTACCTGCCGCACAGCCACCAAAAATCACTCCACATACTGCTGCTGTCAGGAACTTATGCAGCAACATTTTCCTGTCCGCTGGACGCTCTTTTATTGTTTCCTTTATGAAAGGGTAATTCTCCGAAGATGGCTCTTTGTCATTTCGTTTTACCATAAGAATTCTCCTATAAATTCCAACCTGATAATTCGGGTTATATTTTAGCAAAATTTTATGAAGTTTTTATGAACAAAATTTCACATTTTTCTTTTCATTCCTGTCAAAATCATGTAGAATAGAAACTGGTGAATTAAACCAATTTAAGCAACGAGGAGTTATTATGAATCAAAAAGCATTAAATGCATTGGAATATCCAAAAATCATAGAAAAACTTACAGAAAAAGCGTCTTCTTATATGGGAAAACAGCTCTGTAAAAACCTGGAACCATCTACAGATCTGGAAACGATTCGCCTGATGCAGGTACAGACAAAAGATGCTTTGACAAGACTATTCCAAAAAGGATCCATTTCTTTTGGAAATGTCAAAGATATCCGTGGTTCTCTGAAACGTCTGGAAATCGGCAGTGCTCTTAGTATTCAGGAAATTCTGGCAGTCTGCGGACTTCTTGAAAACACTTCCAGAGTCAAAACTTACTCTCGTAAAGAACGTAACGATCTTCCTGGTGACTCTCTGGACAGCATGTTTGATGGACTTTCTCCACTCACACCTTTGTCCACAGAAATCCGCAGATGCATTCTCTCCGAGGAGGAAATCAGCGATGATGCAAGCCCTGCTCTCCGCCAGATCCGCAGAAACATGAAGATCACCAACGATCGTATCCATACACAGCTTGCAGGGCTGGTAAACGGCAGTGCCCGCACCTATCTACAGGACTCTGTCATCACTATGCGAAATGGCAGATATTGCATTCCTGTCAAAGCCGAATACAAAGGGCAGGTTCCCGGTATGATCCACGATCAGTCTTCTACCGGCTCTACACTTTTTATCGAACCAATGTCCGTAGTCAAGTTAAACAATGACATGCGCGAACTGGAACTTCAGGAGCAGAAAGAAATCGAAGTGATTCTGGCTGATCTCAGCCAACAGATTGCTACTGAACAGGAAGCAATTTCACTCAATCTTGAACTGATGGTTCAGTTGGACTTTATTTTTGCAAGAGCAACGCTTGCGATGGAAATGAATGCAAGCGAACCTGTCTTTAATGATGAAGGACGCATCAACCTCAAAAAAGCACGTCATCCCCTGATCAACAAGAAAAAAGTCGTTCCAATCGATATCCGTCTGGGTGATGAATTTGATCTGCTTGTTATCACCGGTCCAAACACCGGCGGCAAGACTGTTTCCCTGAAGACAGTCGGTCTGCTCACTCTCATGGGACAATCCGGTCTTCACATTCCAACTCTGGACCGCAGTGAACTTGCTCTCTTCCACGAAGTTTATGCTGACATCGGTGATGAGCAGAGTATTGAACAGTCATTAAGTACCTTTTCTTCCCACATGACAAATATCGTCTCTTTTCTTGGAAAAGCAGACCGTCATTCCCTGGTTCTGTTTGACGAGCTCTGCTCCGGAACTGACCCGACGGAGGGTGCTGCACTGGCCATCTCGATTCTCTCTTATCTGCATGAACGCGGAATCCGCACCATGGCAACTACTCATTACAGTGAACTGAAAGTTTTTGCCCTTTCCGCTTCCGGTATCGAAAATGCCTGCTGCGAATTTAATGTAGAAACATTGAGTCCGACTTATCGCCTACTGATCGGTATTCCTGGAAAAAGTAATGCATTTGCAATTTCTTCCAAACTCGGAATCCCTGAATCCATCATTGAAAAGGCACGCGAACAGATCAATGAACAAGATGAATCTTTTGAAGACGTACTGACCTCGCTGGAAGAAAGTCGTATCACAATTGAGAACGAGCGCACAGAGATTGCACAGTACAAATTGGAAATTGAAACGCTTAAGAAACAGCTGGAAAACAAACAGGAAAAACTGGATGTTCAGAAAGAGCGTATCATCCGTCAGGCAAACGAAGAGGCACATAAAGTTCTTCAGGATGCTAAGGATTACGCTGACCAGACCATGAAGCTTTTCCATAAATTCCATAATGAATATGTAGACACCGCTGCTGTTGAACGTGAACGTCAGCAGCTTCGCCAACGTCTCAACAAAGCAGAACAGAAAATGGCTCAGCCAACCCCCAAAAAGAAACCAAAGAAAGTGCTCACAGCAAAAGATATCCACCTGGGCGATACTGTCCGTGTTCTCAGCATGAATCTCAAAGGTACAGTAAGTACCCGCCCGGATTCTAAAGGTTATCTGTTTGTTCAGATGGGAATCATTCGTTCCAAAGTCCATATTTCTGATCTGGAGCTGATTGATGAACCAGTGATCACCACTCCGTCTCTTTCCAAGACCGGGGCAGGAAAAATCCGTATGTCCAAATCAGCCAGTGTCTCTACGGAAATTAATCTTCTTGGAAAAACAGTCGATGAAGCAGTTGCAGAACTGGACAAATACCTGGATGATGCTTATATTGCGCATCTAAAAACTGTACGAATCGTTCACGGCAAGGGAACCGGTGCACTCCGCAAAGGCGTTCACAATTACCTGAAGCGCCAGAAACATGTAGCCTCTTATCGTCTCGGCGAATTCGGCGAGGGTGATGCAGGTGTAACAATTGTAGAATTCAAAAAATAAGTGAAAGGCGAATACCATGGTAACAAAACAGAAAATCTTAATCGTAGATGACGACAACAACATTGCTGAACTGATTTCTTTATATCTTACAAAAGAATGTTTTGAAACCAGAATTGTAAATGACGGTGAACAGGCTCTGAAAGACTTTGCTTCTTTTCAGCCAGATCTGATCCTCCTGGATCTGATGCTTCCTGGCATTGACGGCTATCAGGTCTGCCGAGAGATCCGTCACACATCTGATGTGCCGATCATCATGCTTTCTGCCAAAGGCGAAACCTTCGATAAAGTACTTGGTCTTGAACTGGGGGCAGATGACTATATTATCAAACCGTTTGATACCAAAGAACTGGTTGCCCGTGTGCGTGCAGTCCTGCGTCGATTCAAAGTACGTCAGCCTGCTGGCAATCCGGATGAAAAATGTGTCAGCTTTCCAGATCTGACAATCAATCTGACAAATTACTCTGTCACATATATGGGAAAACAAATTGATATGCCGCCAAAAGAACTGGAGCTTCTCTATTTTCTGGCCGCATCTCCAAACCAGGTATTTACCCGCGAACAATTACTGGATCATATATGGGGATATGAATATATCGGTGACACTCGTACCGTAGATGTCCACATTAAAAGACTGCGCGAAAAAATCAAAGACCATCCTCAATGGAGCCTCTCTACTGTATGGGGTATCGGATACAAGTTTGAGGTCAAAAACAAATGAAAAAGAAACTGACAACGGTGTTTTTTACCACATATATACTGCTTGGTGTCCTTGGTTTTTTGCTGGTAACATATGTCGGTTCTCACCTGTTAGAAAATCGCCTGGAAAAATCCATAAGTGCAGATATGTACCAGACAGCTCACCGCATTGCAGAAAATAATCTGGTCAGTCACAACATCACTTCTTCTAATATGGAGGAGATTCGGAACAATCTTTCCCTTGCTGCAAACTATCCTGATACGATCATCTGGATCATCAACAGCAACGGACAGATCATCCTCAGTACACGCAAAGATATCTCACCGGATAATCCAATTAACTTAGAAGGCTTCAACCCAGCCTCCTGGGACAGCAATTATTATCAGATTGGTGATTTCTACGGATATTTTCCCGAGACACATCTCAGCACGATTGCACCAATCACCGAGGATATGACAACGCGGGGATACGTTGCCATTCATTATCTGATGAGTGACTTGTATCAGAACCGCAGCACTCTGCTCTGGATCATTCAGATTTTGTATATTCTCACTTATCTCGGTGTAGCTTTGCTGTTTTTCTGGTATATCCGCTGTATACGCAGGCCATTTCAGGAAATCACAAAGGGAGCTTCAGAATTTGCAAACGGAAATCTCTCCTACCAGATTCCTGTCGATTCAGAAAATGAGCTGGGATATCTTGCCAAGAATCTGAATTATATGGCTGATAAACTAAATCGTAACGGTGAATACCAACGACAGTTTATTTCCAATATTTCACATGATTTCCGTTCACCGCTTACTTCGATCAAAGGTTACGTGGAAGCGATGATCGACGGAACGATTCCAGTGGAAATGCAGGAAAAATATTTAAAGATTATTTCATACGAAGCAGAACGTCTGGAAAAACTTACCCGCGGACTTCTGACTCTGAATGAACTGGATATCCAGAAACGTATGCTTCATATCCAGCCCTTTGATATCAACAGTGTGATCAAAGCGACAGCTGCATCCTTTGAAGGCTCCTGTACCAGTCGCAATATTCTTCTGGAACTGATTTTATCCGGAAAGGAACTGATGGCACAGGCAGATATGGAACAGATCCAACAGGTGCTGTATAACCTTTTGAGCAACGCGATCAAATTCAGCCCGGACAATTCCACGATTACACTTGAGACTACCGAAAAAAACGGCAAGATCTTTGTTTCTGTTAAAGATCATGGCATTGGAATTCCAAAGGCAAGTCTCCAGAAGATCTGGGAACGATTTTATAAGATTGACCGATCCCGAGGCAAGGATCAAAAAGGAACCGGCCTTGGTCTGGCAATCGTCAAAGAGATTCTTCATGCACATGGACAACACATCAATGTGATCAGTACAGAGGGTGTTGGAACAGAATTTATTTTTACATTAGAAAAGGCAAAGTAGAGAATTCATCTACTTTGCCTTTTATCGTTTATATTTTTTCTTATTCCCACGTATGGTTATGAAGCTGTCCCTGAAGCTGCATATGATCAAAATGATTCTGCCGCAGTGCCTCATAAAGCACGATTGCCACTGAATTACTCAGATTCAGTGAACGGATCTCATTGATCATTGGGATCCGTACGCAGTTATCTTTATGTTCCATCAGGATTTCTTCCGGGATTCCGGCACTTTCCTTGCCAAACATAATATAGCAATCTTCCTCGTATTGCACATCTGTATAAGTCTTCAACGCCTTCGTTGTTGCATAATAAATTTTCGCATTTGGATTCTTTTCCAGAAAATCTTCGTAGTCCAGATATGTCGTTACATCCAGATCTTTCCAGTAATCCATACCAGCTCTTTTGAGTGCCTTCTCACTGAGACTGAATCCCAGAGGCTCGATCAGATGTAGTTTCGTATCTGTTGCAACACATGTTCTTCCTATATTTCCTGTATTTGCCGGAATTTCAGGTTCCAGCAATACAATATTAAGCTTTGCCATCTTTTCTGTCCTTTCCAGGTATAATTTCCGTCAAATGGAGTCTCGGACGTTCCAGATATCTGGTAATTTCGCCACTGTGAAGCAGACGGTCGTTTCCACTGTCTGCATATCCAATCACAGCTGCATGGATTCCATGTGCCTCTAATTCCCGCACCAGTGCATCTCCCTGCGCAGTGCCAATCAGCACAGATCCCTTCGCCTCCAGTTTATACGGATCCACATCCAGTCGTTCGCAGACTTCAATCGTCTCCTGACGTATCGGAATCTTCCGAAGATCCACATCCAGACCGACTCCCGATGCCTCTGCCATCTTCCAGAGACCGCTTAAGATTCCGCCTTCTTCTGTAAAATACAATGCAGAAAACCCAGCTTCTTTCCAAAATACATCTTCTTCTGAAATCATACAATTTTTCAGTGTTTCCACCCCCATACGGAGAAAACTCTCTGAAAAATATGTTCTGAGCTTATCCCACTCCCGGCAGATCAGTTCCAACGTACCTGATATACCTGTCTCTCCTGCCACCACCAGGTCATCTCCCGGATATATTCTTCCTGTAATTTCCGCCTGCAGTGCTTCTAACGCCTGCTGTCCTAGTTTCATACTCTTCCTCCAGTGTTCTAATTTCCAGTTCTCCTTTTATAATAAAATAGAAAGAACACTTGGTACAACCATCGCAAGAACCAGTATCACTGCGATCACCGCTGTAATAATTTTTCTTTTTTTCGGGTCAAACATTCCCATCTTCGTCCTCACCTCTCCTATTTTCAAAAATGCCTCAGCATTTTTATTGCTCACCACCTGCAGAGGTGGGAGTCATCTCACATCTGATATAATCAACTTTTTCCACTCAGCCATTTATAACTGAACAACCTCTGTATATGCATTATTCGACAATGGATCACGTTTCTCATAATCAAACAGAATCACCGTTCCATTCTCAAACACTTCAATATGTGCTGTTTTGGAAACCTGGTTATTCTTCCGGTAGTTCCATACTGCTGTCTCATACTGTTTCTGATCCGGAGCAAATACAGGGCGCTTCTTAAGTTTTTCTCTCAGGTAAAGATCATACAACATTTTCTGTGCAGCTACTTCTGTCGGAACATCTGTTTCTTCTTGCAGATATTCCAAAAGTATCTCATAACGCCGCATCCTGGAATGCGAGATCTCACTGTAACCTTTTTTCTCATAAAAAGAACCCAGTTTCTCGTAAAAAGTAAAAGCATCCTTTTCAAACGGTACCAAATATTCCAGTGTATGCCAAAACTGACCACTATTATAATACACTTCTACCATACTTTCCACCATTTTTAATTTTAGAACTTCTCCATAGGTAAGCCAGTTCGTGGAAAGCACTTCATATGGTTCTTTTTCTTTATAAACGATTCCGTAGACTTCGGCCTCTTTCTGCATCAGCGAGCCTTTCAGAACTTTCAGGAATCCAAGCTGAAGCTGATCCGGTTTCATCTGGTATACATCATTAAATGATTGATGAAAAGTATCATAATCCTCATACGGAAGCCCTGCAATCAGATCCAGGTGCTGATGGATATTTCGGAAACTGTGAACTCTGTTTACACAATGTTCCAGTTTTTTCAGATCCATATGTCGGTGAATAGCCCGAATCGTCTCCGGATTCGTTGACTGCACACCGATTTCCAGCTGGATCAGCCCTGGCCGCATGGTTTTTATCAATTCCATTTCTTCTTCATTCAAAAGGTCTGCCGCAACCTCAAAATGGAAATTGGTAATGCCGTTATCATGTTCCTTTATATAACGCCAGATTTCCATTGCATGATCATGTCGACAGTTAAAGGTACGATCGACAAATTTGACCTGTGGCACTTTATGATCTAAGAAAAACTGTAATTCCTTTTTGACAAGAGAAAGATTTCGGAAGCGCAGGCATTTATCGATCGAAGATAAACAATAACTACATGAAAATGGACAGCCCCTGCTTGATTCATAGTAGATGATCTTATGTTCAAAATCTTCAATATGTTCATATACAAATGGAACTTTACTTAAGTCCATCACTGGACGCCATGGTGTTTCTACGATCTCATCTTCATTTCTATAAGTTAGTCCAGGAATCTTGCTAAGATCATCTCTCTTTCCATGATAATAATCAAGCACTTCAAGGAATGTAACTTCTCCTTCCCCTTTCATCACACCCGTTACCTGTGGAAGTCGTCTTAAAACTTCTCTGGAATCATAGGAAACTTCTGGTCCTCCAAGCCAGATTGGAACATCCGGCAGTAGTTTATGGATTTCCCTGATCACACGTTCTATGTATTCAATATTCCAGATATAACAGGAAAACGCCACTGCCTCCGGCTTTCTCTCATAAAGATCGGCGAGGATTGCCTCCACCGTCTGATTGATCGTATACTCGGCAAGCTCCACCTGTGCCGCTGCCTCCGGATGGTATTTTTCCGCATAGGCCCGCAGACTGTAAAGCGCCGGATTGGAATGAATATATTTTGCGTTCAGTGCCGCCAGTAAAAACTTCATCTATAAAACCTTCTTTCGTCAAATGCCTGTTTGATTTCGGTAAACATAATACCACAAATCCGTTTGCTGTGCATCAACATCCACAACAAAATGCACGCGCTGCAAGCGTTCCATTCCCATGAAAAAAGGGCTTGCCGCACGTTAGTACGACAGCCCTTTCCTTTCGCTTGTGTTTATTATACCTGCTGCAGGTCTTTCTATATAGTGCACAGCAATAAATCACATTTGCAGACTTGTGCACAAAGTCATGCATTTAAGCGGTCAATAAACCGTTCGAATCCTTTTCTTCCGTCCTCCGTGCATTTATAAACGCCTGCGTCCTCCAGAACCTGCATGAACACCAGTCCAATCTCCTGCTGCACAATTTCATGGATATTTTCGGCATTTACCTCGCTGTGTCTGGTCAAAAATTCCTCCGCCCAGTCCGCGTGAGCTGCAAGCACCTCGTTTTGCCGAAGATCAGCCCCGCAAAGGATCGCTT
>OGUP01001337.1_pt1 | contig 14083 bp, 8 predicted proteins | sample 1553661 | NCBI WGS metagenome assembly OGUP01 (sample SAMEA2580026, study PRJEB22360) | human gut metagenome | biome: human gut; feature: human-associated habitat; material: faeces | place: Denmark | collected 2008/2010
AACACGGATTTCACAGATTTTCTTTATTCTTTTTCTGTGAAATCCGTGTTTTCCGTGTAATCCGTGCCTAAAAGAAACCAATAGTAAGCGGACTTTAGTTTTGACACACATTCTCTTTTTTTAAGGATGCCGTCCGTGCGGCAAAAAACATTCGGCCGGTTTTTCTTTTCCTTGGTTTATTTGTACTACCTTTACCGTTCTAAAATAAACCGAAAGAACAATGGAGCAGAACCCCGAATCAGCGCTTGCGTGGCAATTCATCGAAAGTACAGGCACTCATCTTTTTCTGACAGGCAAAGCCGGAACCGGTAAAACTACTTTTTTGCGTAAGCTTAAGCAGGAAAGTCCCAAACGTATGGTAGTCGTTGCGCCCACCGGCATAGCGGCCATCAATGCCGGGGGTGTTACCATCCATTCGTTCTTTCAGATTCCGTTTGCACCTTATGTGCCCGAAAGCTCGTTCAGTACGAATGGAAAGGCAAGCTACCGCTTCCGTTTTGGTAAGGAGAAAATCAATATCATACGCAGCATGGATCTGCTGGTGATTGATGAAATCAGTATGGTACGCGCCGACCTGCTGGATGCGGTAGATGAAATGCTCCGCCGCTACCGCAACCCCTACAAACCGTTTGGCGGTGTGCAGTTGCTGATGATTGGCGACCTGCAGCAGTTGGCTCCCGTGGTGAAAGACGAGGAATGGCAGATGCTCAGCAAGTACTACGACACTCCCTATTTCTTCTCCAGCCGCGCGCTGAAGCAGACGGAATATTGCACCATCGAGCTTAAAACCGTATACCGGCAGAATGACGGAGACTTCCTGGAACTGCTGAACCGCATCCGTGAGAACCATTGCGATCCGCAGGTGCTGGAAACGCTGAACCGCCGCTATCTCCCCGGCTTCCAGCCTCGGAAAGAGGAAGGATATATCCGTCTGGTCACCCATAACTATCAGGCGCAGCGTATCAACAGCTACGAGCTGGAACAGCTTCCGGGACGTTCCTATGCGTTTCGTGCTACTGTCGAGGGGAAGTTTCCCGAATATTCATACCCCACGGACGAAGTTCTCGAACTGAAAGAAGGCGCTCAGGTGATGTTCGTGAAGAACGACTCCTCCGGCGAGCACCGCTACTACAACGGTATGATTGGTGAGGTAACCTCCGTTTCTGCCGGCAGTATCGAGGTACGTGCCAAAGACAGCGGGGATACTTTCCTGTTGCAGGAAGAGGAGTGGACGAATGCAAAATACGTCTTGGACGAAGACAGCAGGGAGATTGTAGAAGATATTGAAGGTACTTTCCGGCAGTTTCCCCTGAAACTGGCGTGGGCCATTACAATCCACAAGAGTCAGGGGCTTACGTTTGAGCGTGCCATTATCGACGCCAGCGCATCCTTTGCGCATGGGCAGACGTATGTGGCACTGAGCCGTTGCAAGACGCTGGAAGGCCTGGTGCTCAGCGCACCGCTTTCGGCAAAGGCTGTTATCAGCGACCGTGCCGTAGACCGGTTTACGGAAGAAGCCCGCCGGAACGAACCGGACGAAAACCGCTTCCATTCACTGCAACGTGCCTATTTTCACGGGCTGCTGTCGGAACTGTTTGATTTCCTGCCGCTGGCACAAGCGTTGCAGCGCTATGTACGGCTGGTCGATGAACATCTTTATAAACTCTATCCCAAGCAGCTTGCCGCCTACAAAGAGGCGGTGGAGCGTTTCCGCGAAAAGGTGGTAAAAGTGGCGCAGAGGTTCGGCATACAGTACAACCGCCTGATTGACGCTGCACAGGACTATGCTGCGGACGAAACCCTGCAGAAGCGGATTGTTGCGGGAGCCGGTTACTTTAAAGATGAAATGGCACTTTTGTATCCCGTATTGATAGGGCCACGCGCTCTTGCCACGGATAATAAGGTGCTGAAGAAGCAACTGAATGCAGCCAAAGAGGAACTGAATACTCTTTTCCTGTTGAAAGAAGGGCTGCTGGCATACATAGCGGAACACGGATTCTGCACAGCCGGGTATTTGAAGCGGAAAGCCATACTGTCTATCGGTGAGCATGCTGTCTCCGGCAAAGAGGACCTGAAGCGGAGAGGCATGCCGGATACGGTGGAGAAGAACATGCAGGACCGCAAGAGGAAAGAAACGACGGCATCTTCCGTTCAAGTGCCTTCGGACGTTCTGCATCCCGAACTATACGACCGCCTGGCGGCATGGAGAAATACGGAAGCAGCCCGTTTGGGGCTGCCGGTCTACACGGTCATCCAGCAAAAGGCCATTTTGGGCATCAGCAACCTGTTGCCTGCCGATAAGGACATGCTTGTCCGCATCCCTTATTTCGGGAAGAAAGGGGTAGAGAAGTACGGAGACACCATTCTGGAAATAGTATATGCGTACTGCAAGGAGAAAGGATTGGCAGAGCCGGAGCTTATGCTTTAGTTAGGGTCGAACCGCTGTATCTGATTATATCAGTCTGTGATGTTTACGGTTAGAACGGCGTCCGGTTGCCCTGCTGTACTTCGATGCGTATGCCGAATGCACCGTTGGCGGATTTCATTTCAAATGCTCCCTTGAAGTTGTTCTTCTCCCACGGCAATGCCGAACGGTTGGGAACTTTCCAGCCGTCTTTGTCGTACTCGCCGTATGTATTGATACGCATTCCGTTCTTCAGTTTGAAGCTGCCCATTTGCAGGTTCTCCGGCGATGACCAGAAGCCCGTCAGCCCAAACGGATTCATGCTGTAAACGGTGGCGTTGGTGAGCGAGAACACATTTGAAAGCCCCTGCGAGTAGGTCGCGTCCGGGTTGAGACGGAATATCCGGCTGTAGTCTTTGCTTGCATCCGGTATTTCCAACGTAAACCGGGGCAGGCGGGGAGCTTCCATTCTCATGAGGCTCATGTCCAGGAGAAAGCCGTCATAATTCTTCGTTTCAGGCAGGAATGTCCCTTCGGGCGGCGTACCGTCGGGCAGGCTATGGGAGCGTATGCTGTCGCCCTTCGCTTCGGTTTGGGCGTGCAGTGAAACGACGCTTGCCAGTAGGGCGATGATAAAAAAACAAACTTGTTTCATGATTGGGCACGGTTATTGTTTTCTTCTCAGACAAAGATAATCCTTTCCGTCAATTTTCTGAAACTTCTTTATATTATTTCTCATTCTTTATACTAAACCAAATTCTGCGGTTTGTGCCGTTGTTATGCTTTTCTTTTCTTGTAAGAAGGTATCACATTTTCAATAAGCCTTGAAGGTGTGTCGTAATACACGATGCGCCTTCGTGCCAAAGCTAAAATTCACTGGCTATTTGTTTCTTTTTAGGCACGGATTACACGGATTTCACGGATTTTAATAAAAAAAGAATAAAGAAAATCCGTGAAATCCGTGTAATCCGTGCCTAAAAGAAATCGTCAAATGTATTTCGCCACACTCTCCTAACAAACCATGCCTTAATGGATGCTGAAAGCCCCGTCCACAGACAAGGGAAGATACCCTGATTACAGAAGCTTGTATCCTATTTACGGATTTGGCAGGCGAGTGTCCGTAAAAGCATTGCAGCTATCAGGCCGGCATCAGTTAATTATCAGTTTATAGCCTATCCCCCGCACGTTTACGATGCGTATGCGGTCGTCTTGCGCCAGCTTGTGGCGCAGCTTCGTTATGAATACGTGCAGGCTGCGGGAGTTGAAGAAGCTGTCGTCTCCCCAAAGGTCGAGCAGTACATTCTGGGTATTGACCACCTGATTTCGGTTCTCGCAGAGGCGCTTCAGTATTTCCGATTCGCGGTGTGAGAGTTCCATTTCCGTATCGGCATGCGGAGCAGCACCGGTTCCTGTATACGACAGCCGTTGCGTGACGGGGTTGAACCGGTAATTGCCTATTTCAAAGTCGGTGACTTCTTTGGGAGCAGGTTCCGTAAAGTTGAAAGCCTTGCCCGCCAGCGCTTTGATACGGATAATCAGTTCCTGCATGCCGAAAGGTTTCTTCAGATAATCGTTGGCGCCGAGTTCAAAGCCCTCTACAACGTCATTGATGGCGGAGCGGGCAGTGAGGAAAAGCACCGGCGTGTGCTTGTCGGTCTGGCGGATGCGGCGTACCATCTCGAAGCCGTCCATACGGGGCATCATGACGTCTGCCACCAGCACATCGGGGCGCAGGTCGAAGAACAGGCGCAACCCCTCTTCGCCGTCGGCAGCGGTGTGGATAATGAAACTTTGCCCTTCCAGCGTGTCCTTTATAATCATGGCGAGGGTCTCTTCATCCTCAACCAGCAATACTTTTATTTTATCCATGACATCCTTGTCTTTCTTGTTATTCTTGTTTATTATGTAATATCTGTATGTACTCCGGGGATATATTCCTGTTTCTCCTAAGTAAACTTCCGTTTCCGCTGGGAGAAACTTCCGTTCCCATTAGGGGAAACGACAGTTCCCTTTAAAGGAAACGCGCGTTCCCCTTAAGGGAAACCGGAGTTTCTTCCGGAGGAAACGGGCGGGTACTCCTTTTATCCGTTCGGAAACCTCAGAGTGAACGTGCTTCCTTTGCCCGGTTCGCTCTTTACCGTTACGTTTCCGCCGTGCTTTTCGGTCATGGTCTTGACATAGAACAGACCGAGGCCGTAGCCCTTCACGTTGTGCAGATTGCCGGTGGGAACGCGGTAGAACTTATCGAATATGTGGCTCTGCTTTTCGGGAGCGATACCTGTTCCACGGTCACTGATGGCAATTTCAACAAACTCTCCTTGTCCGGCAGAGGCGGTTTGCCGGCAACGGATGTTTACGTCCGCTGCTTCGGGCGAGTATTTTATGGCATTGTCAATCAGGTTGCTGATGATGTTGCTGAAGTGCGTACGGTCTGCCGTGAGGGTAAGTCCGGCAGGCTCGATGTCCGTAGAGATATGCACGGGCTTCTCCGCCTTCAGTTTATGCTGCTCGATAAGCGGTTCGAGAATGCTTTCCATGGACAGCGGTTCCGGATGCAGGCGGAAGGTCTTGCGGCGTTCCATGCTCATGGAGAGTATCTGCTCGACAAGTCCGCTGAGCCGTTGCAACTGCTCCTGGCAGATGCGCAGATACTTGTCGCGCTTGGCCTTTTCGTCCGCCTGGTTAAAGTTCAGCAGGGCATCATTGGCGGCATAGGCCACGGCGATAGGGGTTTTCAGTTCGTGGGTGATGTTGTTGGTAAAGTCGCTTTTCATCTCCTCCAGCGTCTTTTGCTGCAAGATGGTGCGGATAAGTATCCAGAATGCGAAGCCGAGGATAATGAGGATAACGAACGAGGTAGCCAGAATGCCCGACATCTGTTTCAGCACCAACGGGGTAACGGGTTCCATCCAAAGGCGGTAGCTCTGATGGGTGCTGATGTCGAAAGCGTACTCGTATAGCTTGGCTTCGGGGCTTGGAACATATCCGGGAGTACCCGTCACGGTAAGCGTGTCTGTAAACGTATGGGGAGAGGCCTTGTCGTTCGTATAGATATGCTCCAGGCGGTGGGGCAGCGTGATGCCCCGGTCTTTGAGCTGAAAGGTGAGCAGGCTGTCGTATACAAGGGCATCGGGGTCGGAGATGACATCCAGGCCGGAGTGCAGGCCGCGCTGGAGATATGTGGCGAGTTCCAGCATGCTGTTCTGGTCGCGCAGAATCACATCCAGCCCGCTGTTTGCCCTCAGTGCGGCCTGGGGCGGATTACCGGTGTCTTTTACGGCGGCTTCCAGCTTCTTTTGGGCTGAATCGGCATGCAGCCATTGAGCCTTGTTCCGGTCTTTGTTCCGTTCTATGAAAAGTACGTCGTCGGAGTCCGGGGCGGCAATGTCATCACGGGTGACAATAGCCTGTACGGAGGAATTGTCCGAGATACCCATCGAAAGGGTATCGCTCTTCTGATGAATGACCTGTTGGGCGGAGGTTTCTTCTTTCTGGCCGTTGCGGTCTACGGTAGTAGTGCTGCGCACATAGGTGTGGCTTGCCTTGTCGTCCTTCTCGAAGCCGGCGGATACGCTGACTTCCCCGTGGTCGATACTGTCCGTACGCAGATTGTCTACACGGATCATCATTTCGTTATAGTCGCTCATGCGCATGGCTTCTATGATGTTGCGCTCCAGGTCGTTGCGCATGGTGCGATACAGCCCGCCGAGCCAGTAGGCCTGGTAGGAGAAGATACCCGCCAAAGACAGGATAACGAGTATGGCAATGTATTTCAAAGGCAGTTTCATGGTGGTTCCTTGATATTTGTGCAGGCAAAGATAAGGAGTTATGGTGTGCGGTGTATCGTGCGATAAGACTAAATAACACTTCCGGTAACAGTAGATAACACTTGGTAAGCAGGCGATAACACAAAGTCGGGCGGGTAATGCCGTACTTTGCGGTGTGAAAACGAATTAAAACATCAAATACAATAAATTAAAGCATCGAATACGTATGAAACGATTTTATCTGTTATCAGTAATCAGCCTTTTTAGTGCCGGCATCTCCGCCCAGGAAATCACCGGCGGAGAACGTACCCTCAGCGCCGACAGCATCATTACCTCGGATGCCCGCCTGGACAGTATCTACCAAAGCCTGCCCGAAGTGATGATTACCGGCGAACGCCCCGTAGTCAAAGCCTCGCAAGGCAAACTGGTGTATGACTTGCCGCGGCTTATCCGCGACCTGCCCGTGGACAATGCCTACGATGCCGTAAAGGAACTTCCCGGCGTAACCGAGATGAACGGCGGCTTGCAACTGGCAGGGCAGGGTGTCACCGTCATTCTGAACGGAAAAGTGACCACCCTCAGCGTCGAACAGCTTTACACACTGTTGCGGAGTATCCCCGCAAGCCGGATAGAAAAAGCCGAAGTGATGTACAACGCACCCGCCCGCTACCAGGTGCGCGGCGCACTTATCAACGTGCAACTGAAGCAAACCGCGGACGGTCCCTCTTCCTGGCAGGGCGAACTCTACGGCAAATACAATCAGAAGCATTACGAAGGTTTTGAGGAGCGCGCCAGCCTTTTATATAACGGAAATAAATTCTCAACGGATTTTCTTTACTCGCACAAACACGGCCGTACTTACACTACGACGGACAAAGATGCTATGCACGCTTTGGCGGATGGCTCGGTGTACCCGATGGCAACCGATGAGGTACGCCGCGGCCGTTCGCATACGCATAGTTTCCGGGTGGGAGCCGATTATACTATCGCTAAAGACCATCAGTTGAGCTTTGTCTACAACGGTAACTATACAACGTCTCACAACCGGATGAATATCAACGGTTCGCAGCAGTCCGCCACGTTGAGCAACAGTACCGACTGGCTTCACAACGGCCGGCTGGACTATTCTACGCCTTTCGGCATGAAAGCCGGTGTGGAGTTCACTTACTACCGTTCTCCGTCCGACCAGTTGCTGAACAGCCGCCTGCTGGAAAACGACGAGCTTGACTTCTTTACACAGGACTGCCAGCGCATTAACCGCTGGAAAATGTTTCTGGCGCAGGAACACAGCCTGGGCAAGGGTTGGGGACTGAATTACGGTATTGTCTATACCACCGGCATCGACAACAGTTACCAATATTACTACGACCCGGAGACCGGCGAACAGTTGGGAGATGAAAATACAACTTCATTGGCAGCCGGTGATAATTCCGCCGGTAACTTCACTAATATGAAATCCCGCAAACGGGAAGAAACGCTGAACATCTATGCAGGTTTCAGCAAGAGTTTCGGCGATAAGCTCTCGCTGGATGCCTCGCTGGCTGTGGAGCGTTATAAAACGCCCGTTTGGAACCAGTGGGATTGGTATCCCACCGTCAACCTGAACTATATGCCTGCCCCCGGACATATCCTGCAACTTGCGCTGAGCAGCGATAAGCACTATCCCGACTATTGGGCCGTGCAGGATGCCGTTTCCTATATCGGCGGCGGATATTCCGAGATTCACGGCAACCCTCTGCTGAAACCTGCGCAAAGCTATGAGTTTCAAATGAACTATATCTTAAAGGGCAAGTACATCTTCAGCACCTGGTTCAGCCACACCAAAGACTACTCGGTACAGACGCTTTACCAGTCCTCGCAACGGCTGGTTGAAATCTATAAATACCTGAACTTTGACTACCGTCAACAGTTTGGCATACAGGCATCGGTGCCCTTTAAGGTAAAGAACTGGTTGAATTCCCGCCTGACCTTTATCGGCATCTGGCATCGCGAGAAAGACAGCGACTTTTGGGATATCCCCTTCGACCGCAAACAGTGTTACGGCATCGCCCAAATGAACAACACCTTCACCCTTTCCACCAAGCCCGACCTGAAGCTGACCGTCACCGGATTTGTGCACAGCAAAGCGATTCAGGGAATTTACGACCTGCCTGTTTCCGGCAATGTAAATGCCGCCTTGCGCTATGGCTTTGCCAAGGGAAAGGCTGTCCTGAATCTGTATTGCAACGATATATTCGAGACCGGGCAGATTTCTCCGCGCATTCGCTTCCAGACGCAGAATGTAACCAACTATTACTCTTGTTTCCGCGAGTTGGGCGTATCGTTCACATACAAGTTCGGCGGTTATAAGGAAAAGAAGAGGGAAGGAGTGGATACGTCGCGGTTTAAGTAAAAATAAAGGAAAATCTTTGAGTCTGAGAGGATTAATATGCCATGGCCTTTTGCAATTACCGTTTTTTATTACTACTTTTATCGCGATATACATTTATAATTTACCATAATAGTTGTTTTAATGCATAAACAAGGTAAAAAAGGTACATTCCGTACCCGTGCGATAGAACTGTTTTGCTGTTTTTTCTTTTTTCTCTTTTTTTACAAATCAAGCTATGGCACAGAAGAGCCTCTCAGACTCTTACAGTAATATACTGATTATTAACTCGTATACGGAAGCAGCTCCCTGGAGTTCCAGGATAATATCCGCAGTTACGGGTTATGTACAGGACATTCCCTATATGACTCTCTATACCGAGCATATGGACATGTTGCTGGTGGACAACGACTCTATCCTGGAGCAGTTCCGGAAGATGCTTTCCGGTAAGTACGAAAAGAATCCGCCGAGCGTGCTGTTGCTGTTGGGAAGTCCTGCTATGGTATTGCGTGATGATTTTAAAAGGATGTGGGGCGACGTTCCGATTGTATTGTGTGCCGAAGCCGATTACATAGGGCCTACCGAAGCGTATGTCAGGAAGTATCCTATTGACGTGGCGGAAAGGATTCCCCTGGCCGATTTGGCCAAGCCCTATAATCTGACCTTTTTGTATTCCGACTTTTATATTAAGGAAAATATAAATCTGGTTTGCCGGATGACTCCGAAGATTAAAAACTTCATCTTTATTGGAGACGGGCGGCAAAGCAATCAAACCAACGACTGGCTTATCCGCCAGGAATTGAAGAAGAATTATCCGGAAGTGAACTACCGGTTCCTGTCTCCGCAGCAGCTTTCTGCCAATGAACTGTTGGATACGCTTTATACAATCGACCCTCAGACCACGGGGATTCTTTTCTCGTCCTGGATTTACAAACGCTCGTTTGCCGGCAACACCTCTTTGGTGACTAATTTTCACCAACTGATTGCAACGGCTCCCGTTCCTTTGTTCACAATAGGCATGGTTACGGTTAAGGATACCGCAGGGGGCATGCTGGGCGGTTATGTCTTCGATCAAGACCAGTACAACCGGAATGTTGTAAACTACCTGTCATTGGTACTGTCCGGCAGCAAGGCGTCCGACATCCCGTTCTATCTGCCTGCCGACGGGGCCCCTGTGCTGAATTACAGCGTTTTGCTCCGTAAAGGCCTTTCATTGGACTTATGTCCTGCCGGCACCGTGTTTTTTAACAAACCGCCTACATTCTGGGAGTTATATGGTTATTTCATTGTAGGAGCCATTGTATGTTTCATCTTGCTTGCCTTGTTTTTTCAATACCGTTTCAGTCACCTGGAGAAACTGAAGAAGTTGCAGCAGAACGAATTGGAGGTGATGATTTCTTATAAGAACCTGATAAACAACATGCCCGTACTCTATATGCAGGAAGAATTGATTCTCGATGAAAACGATATGCCTGTGGACTTGGTATATCGGAAAACCAATTCGCTCTTTGAAAAGATGTTCTCGCTGGAGGAAAGCGTAATCGGCAGGAAAGCAAGCGAGGTATTTCCCGAATCCACTCCGGAGTTTCTGCATTTTATCAAGATGTCATTGGACGAGAATAAGGCCATCACATTCCCGTATTACTTCAAGCGGATAGACACATTCTTCAATATAGTGCTGAAAGGCACTCACCAAAGCAATACGGTCGATATTTTCTGTCTGGACAGCACCGAACTGCACAAGGCGCAGCAGAAGCTGAGTGCCACCAACAAGAAGCTTACCATGGCGTTGGATGTTGCCAATATTGTGCCCTGGAAATGGGATTTGCTGAACAGAACCATACTTTGCGACATAAACAGGCCCATAGAGCTGGGTGTGACGGGTAGGAAGGTGGACGAATCGCAATTGGCCGTACCCGACTCGGAGTATTTCTCAAAAATATTCAAGGAAGACCGTGAGCGTGTGAAACAAGCCTACCAGGACTTGCTGGAAGGGCGTACGGATAAGGTAAAGGAGGAATATCGCGTCATCAGCGTAGAGAATCATGTTCCCAGGATGGAGTGGGTGGAGGCGCAGGCTGCGATAGAGACCCGTGATGAAAACGGGAAACCGCTTACTCTGGTAGGTTCGTCGCTGGTTATTACCCAACGTAAGAAAATGGAAATGGAACTGACAACAGCCAGAGACCGGGCTGAAGAGTCCAACCGTCTGAAATCGGCTTTCCTTGCCAACATGAGCCATGAAATACGTACGCCTCTCAATGCCATTGTCGGTTTTTCCGGCATATTGGCATCTGCCGATGAAGAGCAGGACAGGCAGGAATACGTAAGCATTATTGAGAACAACAATGCTTTATTGCTGCAATTGATCAGTGATATTCTGGATTTGTCGAAGATTGAAGCCGGTACTTTGGAGTTTCACTATTCCAATATCGACCTGAACAGGACAATGAACGAACTTACCGATTCATTGTCGCCCCGAATAGATAAAAATAAGGTACAGTTCAGCTTCCATCCTGCGAAAGAGTCCTGCTTTATCTATACAGAAAAAAACAGGCTGTCGCAAATACTCATCAATTTGATAACGAATGCCATAAAGTTCACTTCCGAGGGAAGCATCCGTTTTGGCTACGAGTTGCGCGGGCGGGAAATCTATTTCTATGTAAGTGACACCGGTTGCGGGATTCCGGAAGATAAGCTGCAGGGAATTTTCGGACGCTTTGTCAAATTGAATAACTTCAAGCAGGGAACCGGGCTGGGACTTTCCATCTGCCAGACCCTGGTGGAGCATATGAAAGGTAATATCGGAGTGGTTTCGGAAGAAGGAAAAGGCTCTACATTCTGGTTTACCCTTCCTTATAAACCGGCAATGGCGGACGATGGAAGGGCAAAGGAGGCGGACATACAGCCGATAGCTGTAGAGAAAGATAAATTAACCATTCTCATAGCCGAGGATAATGACAGTAATTACAAACTGTTCGCATCCATCTTGAACGGGGAGTATCAGTTATTGCATGCTTGGGACGGCCAGGAGGCGGTGGATATGTTCCGGAAATACAATCCGCAGATTATACTGATGGATATTAATATGCCTGTGATGGACGGGTATGAAGCGACGAAAGAGATACGCAAGTATTCCACAAAAGTTCCTATTATCGCAATTACGGCTTTTGCTTACGCTTCGGACGAACAGAAGGTAATGGAAAGCGGCTTCGACGGCTATATGCCCAAACCCATTAACGCCCGCCAGTTGAAGGCGCAATTGAAGGATATTATGCAGCGACGCATCATACTGCTGTAATACGGTTTGCACCGACTTCGTCAAGACTGGAGACGATATGGCACGACTTTCGGATATTTGCATTATCTTTGCAACTTCCAAAAAAGAAAGTTTGTTTTATCAAGAAAAGTGTCTTATATGAAATCGGATATCGAAATAGCACGCAGCATTGAACTGAAGAAAATAAAGCAGGTTGCCGAAAGTGTCGGCATTCCCCGTGAAGAAGTAGAGAACTACGGCCGCTACATTGCCAAGATTCCCGAACACCTGATTGACGAGGAGAAGGTAAAACAGAGCAACCTGATTCTGGTAACCGCCATTACGGCCACAAAGGCAGGCATTGGTAAAACCACGGTCTCTATCGGCCTGGCATTGGGACTGAACAAGATAGGCAAGAAAGCCATCGTTGCCTTGCGCGAACCCTCGCTGGGCCCGTGCTTCGGCATGAAGGGCGGAGCGGCAGGCGGCGGCTACGCGCAGGTACTTCCTATGGAGAAGATAAATTTACATTTCACAGGAGATTTCCATGCCATCACCTCTGCTCACAATATGATTTCCGCTTTGCTGGATAACTATATCTACCAGCATCAGGCGGACGGATTCGGCCTGAAAGAAATTATCTGGCGGCGTGTGCTCGATGTGAACGACCGCTCCCTGCGTAGCATTGTTACCGGACTTGGACCACGTACCAACGGGGTTACCCTGGAGTCCGGTTTCGACATTACACCTGCATCGGAGATTATGGCAATTCTCTGTCTGGCAAAGGATACGGAAGACCTCCGCAGACGCATCGAGAATATCATACTTGGTTTTGACTATGAGGGCAAGCCGTTTACAGTGAAAGATTTAGGTGTGGCGGGCGCCGTCACCGTACTGCTGAAAGATGCCATCCATCCCAACCTGGTACAGACCACCGAAGGAACAGCCGCTTTTGTGCATGGCGGTCCGTTCGCAAATATAGCGCATGGCTGCAACTCCATCCTCGCTACCAAAATGGCTATGACCTTCGGCGATTACGTAGTGACCGAAGCCGGCTTCGGTGCGGACTTGGGAGCGGAGAAGTTCTATAATATCAAATGCCGCAAAAGCGGTCTGCAACCCAAACTGACCGTTATCGTTGCCACTGCACAGGGATTGAAGATGCACGGCGGTGTCAGCCTCGACCGCATTAAGGAGCCGAACATGGAAGGACTGAAGGAAGGCTTCGGCAATCTTGACAAACACATCCGTAACCTGCGCTATTTCGGGCAGACCGTTGTGGTTGCCTTCAACCGTTTTGCCAGTGATACGGACGAAGAGGTAGAAGCTATCCGCCGTCATTGCGAAGAGGATTTGAAAGTGGGCTTCGCCATTAACAATGCCTTTGCCGAGGGTGGGGAAGGTGCGGTGGATTTGGCTAACCTCGTTGTGGAAACAATCGAAAAGAAGCCATCCGCCCCGCTGCAATACACTTACGGGGAAAACGATACCGTACAGCAGAAGATAGAGAAAGTGGCATGCAACCTTTATGGCGCAAGTGTAGTGACCTACAGCAGCGCTTCACGCAAGATGATGAAGCTTATCGAAGAAATGGGTATTGCACATTATCCCGTCTGCATAGCCAAGACGCAATACTCCTTCTCTGCCGACCCCAAAATATACGGTGCTGTCAATAACTTCGAGTTCCACATTAAGGACATCGTTATCAACAACGGTGCGGAAATGCTCGTTGCCATTGCCGGTGAGATACTCCGCATGCCGGGGCTGCCCAAAGTGCCGCAAGCGGAGCACATCGACATAGTGGACGGCAATATAGAGGGGCTTTCCTGAACCTTCTTAAATAGAGAATTGAAAATTGAGAATAAAAAAATAAGCTGCGCAAAGTCCGTTTGAACTGCGCAGCTTATCTTTTTTACTTTTTATTGTAGAAACTATTATTTCCCGATTTCATAATCAGTAAGCGAACAGAGGATATTCCTTCATCTTGGCATTTACGCGTGCGCGGACGTCGGCAATGACCTGTTCGTTTTCTACGTTGGAGAGAACGGTCTCAATCATTTCAGCGATTTCCAGCATCAGGTCTTCTTTGGCGCCGCGGGTGGTGATGGCGGGAGTACCCAGACGGATACCGGAGGTCTGGAATGCGGAGCGGGTATCGAACGGAACCATGTTCTTGTTCACGGTGATGTCGGCAGATACCAGTGCCTTTTCGGCTACCTTACCTGTCAGGTCGGGATATTTGCTGCGCAGGTCTACCAGCATGGAGTGGTTGTCCGTACCGCCGG